>Ga0208130_1000032_pt1 | contig 71077 bp, 76 predicted proteins | sample ETNtaG_31_FD_185771 | JGI IMG/M metagenome (GOLD analysis project Ga0208130, IMG submission 185771) | Marine microbial and viral communities from oxygen minimum zone, Eastern Pacific Ocean - ETNP201310SV78 (SPAdes) (version 2) | ecosystem: Environmental > Aquatic > Marine > Oceanic ... | reverse complement strand
ATTGCGAATCCTGAAGGATCGACAATTGAACGGGCGTTACCTGCATTGGGCTTTGAAATGGCTCGTAGTGTTCGTGTCGGTAAATTAATTCGCCTCGAAGTAGAAGCTGAATCTGCTGCCGCCGCGCAGTCCCTTGTTGAAGATATGTGTAACCGCTTTCTAACAAACCCTGTTATTGAAGATGCACTTGTGGATGTACTCGAGACATGACTCAGCGTGTCGGCGTAATTCGCTTCCCAGGTACTAACTGTGAATTTGACACCATCGATGCGATCCGATGGCTCGGGGGTGAAGCTGAGATCCTTTGGCACAGCGATGCATCGGTAAAGAACGTGGATGCCATAGTGATCCCAGGCGGATTTGCACACGGCGATTACTTGCGGTGCGGCGCAATCGCACGGTTCTCCCCGGTGATGGAAGCGGTGGCTGATTTCGCCCAATCAGGTGGCCCGGTGTTAGGGATCTGCAATGGATTTCAAGTCTTAACGGAGGCGGGCCTTTTACCTGGCGCTCTGCAAAAAAATGCCGGTATGAAGTTTCTGTGTTCCATGCAACAGATCGAATTTGTCTCCACTCAAAATGTTGTTGGGAAGGGCTCTGCTATAGGAGACCACCTGCAAATTCCGATCAACCATTTTGAAGGTAATTATGTTTGCTCTCCTGAAGTTCTTTCAAGGCTAGAAATGCAAGAACAAATTGTGTTTCGGTATACCGACAATCCAAACGGATCAACAAAAGATATTGCCGGTGTATGTAACGAAGCAGGAAATGTTGTGGGCATGATGCCGCATCCAGAAAGAGCTACTTCTAGTCTTTTGGGTTCAAATGACGGAGCCGTCATCATTCAATCTTTTCTGTCTGCTTGATTGGTTCATCAGATGACGTCTTTCATACTCGCTACCTTTCATTAGTTAACATCTCCATGTGAGCGACGCTATAGGCAGGAATGCTTCGCAAGGCATCCGTAAGAACTCTGGCTCGGCGGCTAGGTTTGGGGCGTGAGCGCGGCCCCAGAAGATGCATCAGTTCACCGAGCGCTTGGTTTAAGCGACGCCGAATATGAACAAATCCATGGGCTTCTTGGGCGACACCCCAATCATCTTGAGTTGGCCATGTACTCGGTCATGTGGTCAGAACACTGTTCTTATAAATCATCCAAAGTGCACTTGAAAAGACTTCCGACTGAAGCGCCCTGGGTTCTGGTTGGCCCAGGAGAAAACGCCGGGGTAATAGATGTTGGTGATGACATCGCCATAGCAATTCGGATCGAAAGCCACAATCACCCCTCAGCTATTGAGCCGTACCAAGGCGCGGCGACAGGAGTTGGTGGCATTTTGCGAGATATCTTCACGATGGGCGCAAGACCAATAGCTGTCATGGACCCACTTCGATTTGGGCCTCTTGATGATCCTCGTAGTCGATGGATCGCAGAAGGCGTGATAAGTGGTGTATCTGGCTATGGCAATAGTGTCGGCGTTCCGACAGTTGGTGGGGAGATTGTCTTTGACGAAACCTATAAAGGCAACCCGCTGGTCAATGTTCTTGCTATGGGTGTGCTCCCTTCGCAACGACTTGTACTTGGGCAGGCCAGCGGTGTCGGCAACCTAGCGATTTTGCTAGGAGCCGCAACCGGCAGGGATGGGATAGGTGGTGTCAGCGTTCTAGCCTCAGCCGGTTTTGATGAAAACTCCGAAGGAACCGATAAACGCCCCAGTGTGCAAGTTGGTGATCCATTTGAAGAAAAGAGACTTTTAGAGGCATGTCTAGAACTCCTGGAGGAAGGCCTGGTAAGCGGGATCCAGGATTTGGGTGGTGCTGGTATTACTTGCGCAACTAGTGAAACAGCTTCTCGCGGTGGCGCCGGCATGGACGTTGATGTTTCGGCAATTCACTCCCGTGAAGAAGGTATGGAGCCATTTGAGTTAATGACTTCCGAATCTCAAGAAAGAATGCTGGCGATTGTCGAACCCCAACACCTTGAGAAGGTTTTGCAAATTTCAGCTCAATGGGAAATAACGGCCAGTGTGATCGGTCGCGTGACTGGTAACGGACAGTTGCGAATTTTGGATGGCTTTGAGGGAGAAGTCCTGGCTGAGCTCCCAGCCTCAACGCTCCATGATGATGCCCCTGAATACAACCGACCGATGTCACCACCAGATGATTTAACTGAACGACGATTACGGGATGCTTCTAAAGGTCCAGTTAATTGTGTTGAGGACCTTCTGGCACTGGTATGTGACGCTTCGTGGGTTTATAGCCAATATGACCATCAGTTGTTCCTAAACACAGTGGTGGGTCCTGGTAGCGACGGAACTCTTCTCCGGCTCAGACACCCTTTGACAGGAGAAGACACTGGGAGGGGTCTAGCCCTCTCCACCGACGGTAATCATCGTTGGTGCTACGTCGATCCGCGGCAGGGTACGAAAATGGTTGTTGCCGAAGCCGTCATGAATATTGCTTGTGTAGGTGCCGATCCACTTGCAGTAGTTAATTGTTTGAATTTTGGTAATCCGGAACATCCGGAAGTCATGTGGCAATTATCAGAATCAGTTGATGGTATGTCCGAGGCATGTATTGCCTTCAATGCGCCGGTAGTGGGTGGCAACGTAAGTTTGTATAACGAAACGAACGCGGTTGATATAGCACCAACCCCTGTTGTCGGTGTTCTTGGTATGCACCCCGCTCTCTCAGAACCGCCTCCGGGTATTGAATTAACACCAGATTCCCTCCTGCTGGTGCTGGGTCAGGAACCTGCCTCAGATGTATCTATGGGAGGGAGTCGCTGGGCATGGGAAGTTGGCGGTTGTAAAGATGGCTTTCTTCCCGAATTTGATCTTGACCACGCTGTCCGGACTGCGGCTTTCGTTGCTGACTCGGTTCAGAAGCAGAGATTGAAGGCCGTGCATGATATTGGAGAGGGTGGCCTCGCAGTAGCGCTTGCAGAAATGGCTATTCGATCTGGGATTGGTGCCAAATTAAATAATTACGACAACCATATTTTGATGTTCAACGAATCAGGGGGACGGGTTCTCGCTGTAATCGGAACTGAAGATTTAGACGATTTCCTCAAGGCAGCGGACACTAACGGGGTCGCTGCAACAGTAATTGGAGAAACTGGTGGTTCCTCATTGGTATTTGGCCCACTTGTCAACGTGTCGCTAGAGGCTTTGACAGCAGCTTTCGAAAATCAATTGTCGGAAGCATTGGGTCAGGGAACTGTCAGCGCATGACGGATGGAATCCGTGAAGTAGAAATAAACAAGCCACGAGAAGCTTGCGGTGTTTTTGGAGTTCTTGCTCCCGGACGCCCCGTTGCTCACCAGACATACCTTGGTTTGTATGCCCTCCAACACCGAGGACAAGAATCCGCTGGAATTGCAGTGAGTGACGGAGCCAGTGTCACCGTTGTTAAGGATATGGGTCTCGTCTCAAGCGCTTTCGATGACCGAATACTTGCTGCTTTAGAAGGAAATATAGCGATTGGCCACACTCGCTATTCAACGACAGGATCAAGTTCCTGGCGCGCCTCACAACCTTTTTATCGTGACGTCGGTGATCTCGAATTTGCCCTCGCTCATAATGGAAATCTCGTTAACACAGCCGAACTTGCTGCTGAAGCAGGAATGCTCGATGGAATGGTCACTAGCGACAGCGACCTCGTTGCTGAACTAGTCGCTGTTGAACTTTCAAGCGGTAAAGCTCCCGCCGGGAATGAGCTTCCCTGGGCTTTGGAACGTGTCTTGCCACGACTTAAAGGCGGCTTCTCCTTCGTGGCTATGGATCGCCATCACCTTGTTGGGGCGCGCGGTCCTGAAGGTTTCTGGCCTCTGTGTCTAGGGCGACTAGATAATGGCTGGGTAGTTGCCTCTGAAAGTCCCGCATTAGATACGGTTGGCGCTCATTTTGTGCGCGAGGTTGACCCTGGGGAGATGGTCGTTATTGATAGAGATGGGTGGACGTCCCACCAACCCTTTGATAACCCAGACCCGAAATTATGTGTATTCGAATTCGTCTATTTTTCGCGTCCAGACACGGTGCTATACGGTCGCAATGTTCACTCGGCGAGACAACGGATGGGGGAACAATTAGCCGATCAAGCTCCAGCACAAGCAGATCTTGTGATGCCAGTACCGGAGTCTGGTATCCCAGCGGCTCAAGGGTTTGCTCGGGCAAGCGGTATCCCTTATCGAGACGGACTAGTTAAAAATCGTTACATCGGCCGAACTTTTATCGCTCCCTCTCAGGAGATGAGAGCCTTGGGAGTCAAGATGAAACTTAACCCAATCCGGCACAATATTGAAGACCAGCGGCTGGTTGTGGTTGATGACTCGATTGTTCGCGGGACTACTACCCGAGCCATAGTGGAAATGCTTCGTGCGGCAGGAGCCGCTGAAGTGCATTTGAGAATTTCTTCCCCGCCTTACAGATGGCCGTGTTTTTATGGGATGGATACAGGTACGCAGTCAGAACTACTAGCTGCAAATCTGACAATGGATGAAATTCGTGAATATTTAGGGGTTAACTCCATTGCCTATCTTGAACTCGACCGTCTTATTGACGCTACCGGTGCCGCCGGTGCCGGGTTTTGTACGGCGTGTTTGAACGGGCAATATCCGGTGGAAATCCCAAGTGATATGGGGAGGGATGTCTTGGGAGAACGACAAGATGACAAAGGTTCTGATTTTATATCGGTATCGCAAATGGAGCTTGGTCAATGAGTCCCGATATCACATACTCCGACTCTGGAGTTGATATAGGCAAAGCAGACGAGGCCGTAGAGCGACTGATCCCGCACGCAAAATCAACTTTTCGTAAAGAAGTAATTAGCGAGGTTGGAGGGTTTGGGTCAATCGTTGCGCTCCCGGACGGATACGAAGAACCTGTATTGGTATCAGGTAATGACGGTGCTGGAACCAAAACGCTTGTAGCTAAGAGCATGTGCAGATACGACACCATCGGTATCGATGTGGTTGCAATGTGTGTCGATGACATTGTTACCTGCGGAGCTGAACCACTGTTTTTTTTGGACCAACTGACTGTGGGAAAAATTGATCCAGAAGTCATCGAACAACTTGTCATTGGGTTTGCCGAAGGATGCATAGCTGCTGGTTGTGCCTTAACCGGCGGAGAAATTGCTGAACATCCAGACTCAATGGATGAGGATGACTTTGATGTAGCAGGCTTTGCTGTTGGGGTAGCTGAACGAGCCGAGTTACCAACTAAGTCCTCAGTCATCCAAGGTGACTTATTGGTAGGCCTTGCCTCAACAGGCTTACGTTGCAACGGATACAGCTTGGCAAGACGAGTCTTGATGCATAGCCGCGCCACAGATGAGCCTGCATGGCCTGGCGCTGACCTGTCACTTGGTGACGAGTTGCTGCGCCCGTCAGTTATATATGCGCCAACCGTTCTGAGCGCGTTTCGGGACCACGAAGTACATGCCGCAGCCCATATAACTGGGGGAGGACTGGCAGGAAATCTTAAACGTGTGATCGGAGACCAAGTAGACATAGGTTTAGACGTGCAAACTTGGCGACGCCCGAGAATCTTTGAAGAGATCGCGAGTCGAGGCCCAGTTTCTGAAACAGAAATGCGAAACGTTTTTAACCTCGGTATTGGCATGGTTCTTATAGTTCCTCGTGACCAAATAGATGCGATCATGGAACTTGCACACGTGAATGGACACGAAGCCTGGGTTATTGGACAAGTGACCGAAGGCCGTGGCCAAGTGGGGTGGACGGACCAATGAATGAACTTGACCCGCTGCGGATCAAACTTAAGGAGCACCTGCTTGAGCACGCTGTGAGGACCGGCGATTTTGTTTTGAAATCCGGCCGTAAGAGCAACTGGTTTATCGATGGTAAACAGACGGTTTGTACGCCTGAAGGAATTCAACTGATTGCAGAAATTATTTTGGGCGAGATACACGGTATCGATGCCTTTGGCGGTCTAACTATGGGCGCTGATCCTGTTGCTTACGGCGTTGCAGCGATAGCTGCTGATCGGGGTCAAGAAATTCGGAGTTTCAGTGTTCGTAAAGAGTCAAAAGACCATGGCGTTGAGGGCCGTGTAGCTGGAGCGTTGCGTAAAGGGGACCGCGTAGCTATCACCGAAGATGTTGTGACTAGGGGGGTGTCACCTCTAGAAGCCGCCGAAGTAGTTCGAGCTTTTGGCGCGGACCCGGTGATGATTATTTCAGTTGTGGATCGCGGCGGCACCTGTGAACAAATGGCTAAAGAAGCCGGAATCAGCTTCTACGCACTACTGACAGCACCCGATTTGGGCTTTGAATATGAGGGTCCATAAAACAAATGCGTTAGGTCTGTTTGGACAAGTCCACTCGTCCCGCCACAATAGAGCGCTCGCATCCCGCACCAGGAGAACCGATGTCTCGACCCACCGCTGCTTTTTCAGCGACTTTAGAAGTTGAGCTTGCTCATGAGCCAGGCACCCTCGGCCGACTATGTACGGCGATTGGTGATGTTGGCGGAAATATTCGAAGCCTCAGGGGTTTCACCGTAACTGGTGGTTCGTTACGTGAAGAAGTAGTTGTTGACGCAGCCAGTGAATCTCATATCGAAGATATCTGTGAGGCAGTTGACGGACTCGAAGGAATCAAGGTCATTAGTGCAGTCGACCGGACGTTCAAGATTCATGAGGGTGGAAAGCTTGAAACCATAAGTCGAATTCCGTTACGAGACGCTGATGATTTGTCGATGGCGTACACGCCAGGGGTTGCTCGTGTCTGTATGGCGATTCATCGTGATGAAGCGGCATCGCATGAGTTAACAATCCGAAAAAACACGGTAGCGATCGTCAGTGATGGTACTGCTGTCCTTGGATTGGGTGATATCGGGCCAGCGGCTGCCATGCCTGTGATGGAAGGCAAAGCGCTGCTATTTAAAGAGTTCGCCGGCGTGGATGCATTCCCTATTTGCTTAGATGTGAATACCCCTGAAGAAATTATTGAAACAGTGATTCGACTAGCCCCAACCTTTGGGGGCATCAACTTAGAAGATATAGCGGCCCCTGGTGCATTCGAAGTTGAGGCGCGCCTGCGTGAAGCCCTTGATATACCGGTCTTTCACGATGATCAACACGGCACAGCCGTTGTGGCGTTAGCCGCATTAGAAAACGCGGTCCGTATTACCGGCAAAGAGTTCAAAGACCTGCGGTGCGTCATATTGGGAGCAGGGGCAGCAGGTGTTGCTTGCGCAAAAATCCTTTTAGGTCGAGGAATTGGCGATGTTGTTGTGTGCGACCGGAAGGGCACTATCTATCCCGGTCGAGAGGATATGAATACAGCGAAAGAATGGATAGCTCACAATACAAATATCGACCAGATTGCTGGCACGGTCGCCGAAGCCATGGCCGGAGCCGATGTTTTCATGGGTCTTAGCGGTCCTGGACTTATTACGCGTGATGATGTCGCAGCAATGGCCGACAAACCAATCGTATTTGCCATGGCTAACCCCGACCCCGAGATTCTTCCCGAGGAGATCGGCGATATCGCAGCGGTTGTGGCGACAGGGCGCAGTGACTATCCGAACCAGATCAATAACGTGCTTGCTTTTCCGGGAATCTTTCGCGGTGCCTTTGATGCCTCAGCCGCCGATATCACTGAAGGAATGAAAATTGCTGCAGCCTCGGCTATTGCCGCAGCTGTTTCAAGTGATGATCTTGCGCCGGACTTAATCATTCCGACAGCATTTGACCGTTCAGTTGTGCCAGCAGTTTCTTCGGCGGTTGCTGCCGCCGCAAGAGAAGATGGGGTAACTCGGACAGCGGCAACACGGATCCCCAACTAAGCCAAAATTACTAGAAGTCAGGGGCGTACACCCCTGACTTCTTAGCGTGGTCGGGACCGGCGTCGATCCGGTGACCTCACGCTTTTCAGGCGCGCGCTCTGCCAACTGAGCTACCCGACCGCGGTCCCGACGGGATTTGAACCCGCGACCTCCGGCTTGACAGGCCGGCGTGAACTCCAGACTTCACCACGGGACCAACCGTGATTGCCCTAGATAACCAAGGGCAAGGGATTGAATTCTGGCGTGACGGATGTCGTATTGCAACCTGATCGGCCTTATTCACGTTTACTTGTTGTTTCGGAATCCGTGGTTTAGCTCATCTGGTTGGACTGGACGCATCAGCAACTCGAGTGCATTCCACAATGTTCGTGACACTGGATCGAACAGAATTGGGAAAATAAGTCCAGCCGGAGCGGCAACCAAAAGTAAGAATGACGTTGAAACATCAGTCCCAAATACGACAAGGGCTAGAGAGACCACTGTGAGAACTAGCGCCGAACTGACCACTGTGTTTACAGCCACCGCTCCTAAAGAATGACCTTCCATCCGCTCAAAGTGCAAGCCGCAATTTGGGCAATCGTCCATCATGGCGAACATGCCCCAGGTTCTGAACAACCCTCGGTAACCGCAGACACCACAGGCCATCGTCAACCCGCGCCAAAGTGTTTTCATCAGGTCTAGATGACCTTTCTCATTTTTCTGGCCAGGTCGCCCCGTTGTCCAATTCTCACTGTGTCAAGACCTCGCCAAGTTGCCAACATTTGAAGTTCGGTAGCAAGAGCATCAATAGCTTGTTCGTTCATTCTGTCGGCTTCAGAGTAAACCCCGAATACATGTAAAACACCCGTTTTCATGTCAGCCTTTAGATCGACTCTGGCAGATAGTTGGTTGTCATGAAGAAACGGCAACACGTAGTAACCATGGATGCGTTTGGCTGCAGGTACGTAGATTTCCAAACGGTATTTGAAGTCGAACAATCGTTGAGTTCTTGGCCGGAACCACACCAATGGATCGAACGGACTGAGAAGGACAGACTTTGATATTTCGTCACTAATTTGTGCGTTAGCTGGGAGGTAAGCGATTCGATCCCAACCATCAACTTGAACTGGGAGCAACTCCTCACGTTCTACTAATTCGATAACACGTTGACGTCCATCAATTTTCGGCAATCTGAAGTAATCGATAAGGTCTTCTGTGCTTGCTATGCCAAGGTGATTTGCTGCTCGCCGGATTAGCTCGTAATGCGCATCGACTTCGGAAATTGAATTGTCCAAGGCACCTGCGGGCAGAACCTTTGATGTGACGTCATAAAAGCGCGTGAAATTGTTTCGGTGGCTTACCGATACTTCACCGATCCAAAATAGCCATTCGAGGGCGATTTTTGCTTCTGACCAGGCCCACCAAGCTGCACTTTTTGGTTTGCTTTGGAGTTGCCCGGCGCTCACTGGCCCATGTCGCGCCACATAGCGTGCGACTTTCTTAATGAAATTCGGGTTTTCGGCAGCAAACTTTCGTATCCCTTTCCAGACTTCGCCTTGTTCTGCCCGACGCATTCGCCAAGCGAATAGAGATAAATCTTTGACTGGTAGGTAGCTTGCTTCGTGGCACCAATATTCCGTGAATTCGCGACGGTCGTAAGCTCCTTGTTGTAGCAGCTTTGACAAATTGTCGTGGCAGCTGCCAAGACGTGCTCGGAGTACAAGTAAATGAGAGCGAGCAATTGCATTTACTGCGTCAATCTGCAAAACGCCGAGCTTGGTGAAAGCCCATCGTAAATGTCTGATATCTCGTTGAGTTGAGGAGAAGTGGTCTGTAGCCCGTAGCCCTTGGGCAGATATGGCTATAGAACGCGCCTGAGAAGCCGATAACTCGATGTGTTTAACAACCGACATCTCTGGCTGAAGATTTCAGAACAAATCTCTATCGTTCTTCTTTAAAGATCACATGTTGACGGATCACTGGGTCGTACTTCTTCAACTCAATCCGCTCGCGGCTGTTTGTTTTATTTTTGCGTGTGGAGTAGGTGTAGCCAGTGCCGGCTGTCGACTTGAGCTTGATTACCGGACGCTTATCGCTTTTTGCCATCAGATTTTCTCCCCACGACGTCGCAGATCAGCCAAGACTGACTCAATCCCGCGCTTATTAATGATCTTGATGCCCTTAGCGCTTACCGTCAACGTGACATGCCGTTTTTCATTCGGCACATAGAACTTTTTCTTCTGGATATTTGGCTTGAACCATCGCTTGTTTCTGCGGTGAGAGTGAGAAACGGTGAAACCGGTTGTTGGTCTGCGACCAGTTACTTGACAGACGTTGCTCATAGAAACTCTCAGCTTAAAGAAGTGTTGGGTAAAGCCATCGCGATGACGGCTTTTCAGGCTAACAGCGAGGCGAACCAATCACCATCCCCAGCTCATCAGTCTTCTTGTTTATAGATGAGGAATTATCTCTTGGCCGACTTTTTCAAGGACTTCGAATCGAGGATCGAAATTGGGGAGAATCATTAGTTGATCGAGGCCCCGTTCGTCGAGTTCGATGAGGCGTTCGATTATTTGGTCTGCCGTTCCAACTATGCACGTGGCATCAATCAGTTCTGGAGTGACAAATCTTTCTTCCTCAGGGATTACCCAACAGTTATGGCCTGCATGTATCCGTTGATGGATTCGTTCTGGGTCGTAGTCCTCCAGCATTGCGGTGTATTCCTCCCAAATGCCGTCGAGTCTGCTTCCTGGTGAGCGACCAAATTGTCGGTATTGATCGTAAGAGTAATGAACTGAAGCCATCGCCATTGCTCCTGCTTCTGCCTTTACTCTTGGACTTTCAATTGTTTCTCCATCATTCAGTACGACGATGGTTGTAAGGGACACAGTGAGGTAGTCATCTCTGTTTAGCTCCCGGCCTGCTTCTGTAGATCCCCGTTCAATCATCTCCCATGTCCGGTCCATTACTTGAGCGTCTGGGGGAATGGACATAACTGCGCCATCGCCGTGCTTGCCGGCTAATGCCAGCGACTTTGGACCAAACCCAGAGACGTATAGCGGGATCTCGTCATCAAAATTAACGAATCCCTTGTCCGGCATGATGTGACGTATCGGGCTTACTTGTCCGTTATAGGAATGACTTGCTTCCTCACCTTTCAATAGCGGTCTCAATGTTGTGAGGTACTCGTCGAACTCTGCAATCTTTTGCGGCTTGTGACCCATTATTCGCATCGCAGTATTACCCGTTCCTAGGCCAAGAAAGGTTCTTCCTGGGGCTAATGCGTTGATGGTGGCGATCGACGCTGCTGTGACTGGAGCTGGGCGTGTTCCAGATACCGATACTCCCGTGCCAATGTTGATTGTTGATGTGCGGTCAGCCACCAAAGCTAAAGCCGCGTAGCAGTCGGACCACAGCATTTGGCTATCAGCAAGCCAAGCATGTGAGTATCCCAGTTCTTCTGCCCTTACGACATAGTCAATATCGCCAACATGTGATGCAACACAAAGTCCAATATCCATGACGGCACCCTAGAACAAATTTGTCAGCGTTGGCCCACGGCGAATAAGCCACCTTCGCGAGAGCCAACATAAATGCGACCGTCCCAGACTGCTGGTGTGGACTCGATGCAGCCGCCGATTTCAATCCGCCAAATTTCAATAGGTTCGATCTTTGGTTGATGAACACTGTAAGCACGGAGATAACCGCCGCAGTCTCCAACGATTAGGATGTCGTCGACAACAACGGGTGAGCTCCATAGCGGACCTTCGAGAAACAGGGTCCAGAGTATTTCTCCAGAAAAACGGTCGATAGACATCAGTCGACCAGAGTTTGTGGTCACATAAAGAACTTCTTTATGCAGGGCTGGTGTGCTCCAGATGCCGCCGGGCAAAGTTTTACTTTCGTGCAGAGACCAAACCACTGGTGTTTCAGGTTTTCTTGGGTCTAATTTTACTAATTGTCCAATTTCACGTGACCGTGATGTTGACCGTTCGTATTCCGCGGCAACGTAGAGGAAACCTTCTTCGTCTATGACGATTGTTGCGTCAATGTCGTCTCCCATCCACCAGCGGAAAGTTCGTGATGGGGTATCGCCGCTCCATAATGGTGCTAAATCCCAACCTTGAACGAGACCGCCTGAGTTGGCAAACCAGGCGGTATTGCCGGAAATTGCGACAGAGTTTTCGATGGAGACGTTGTTATCCCCCAATGCCGCCAAAAGTTCATTATCCCAACCTGGTGCTTGAAAGACTATTTCGGGGCTTACGGTGACGAAACCAGAGCTGTCTACTGATCGGTTAAGTCGAACTATGTGAAACCAGCTATTTTCGCCGCCGGTGATGAGATGGTCATGAAGAATAAGTGGTGCTGCGTCCCAGTCATCGTTCCACATCATTGGGTTGACTTGATCGCCAGCCAAGCTCCAAAGCTCGGTGAGATGGTTAGCTCGGTCGAATGCCAAGATCCGTAAACGTCCGTCTCTTGACCCACTGTAGATAAGGGGAAAGCCATCTGGATCGACTGTTAGAGAGCCCTTAACAATGTCACCTGTCATGAACGGATCGACGACCGGTGAACCTGAAGATGCGTCGAGGAGATGGATGCCCCGGTCGTAAGCGCCGACAGCTAGCCAAGTATCGTCTCCCATCTCCCAAACTGCGGGCTGCCCGGTCCAACCGATTCCGCACCAGTTAGAAGTACGACCTCCTGTAGTGGATAAAGAGCACAAGTTTCCATTTTCAGGGAAACGCCATAGCACTTCGGGCATCAATGGAACTGGGCCGCGTCCGTACCACGATCTAGTTGGCGAACCTCTGAAGGTGAGAAGGCCCTGGACGGCATCACCCCACGCTGTCTGAACTTTCTTTGGGTCCCACCAGCCTTGGTAAGGCTCACTTGTAGCGCTTAGGACAGACGTAGGGGGGATAGTTGTTGAGTTGTCAAACAAAGTTGTTGAGGTTGTTATTTCCGGGACAAGAAATGACGAAGTAGTTGCTGATGAGTGTGGAAGAGTGGATCCAGTAGTAGTTGGTGCAACTGAACCCTCAGTTGAACAAGCACTGGTTAGTAAAAACAGGAATATGACCATGCCCCTCCAAAAAGCTTTCAGCGAACCTGAGCGGCTGATGAACTCAGTTTGGGGAGATCGGCTGGTCATTATGGCGCAGAGCCTATGTCTTCGAGCAGGATCAGCAGAATCACTGAATTCTCATTTACAGTTCATGTTTAGGAAGTAGATCTATATTTGATGAGTTCATCAGAAGAGCCAGCCGTAATTAACGCCGTGGTCGGCGTGGTAGACGACGATAAAAGAATTCGTCAGGCATTGGAACGTGCCCTGAGATCTGAAAATTATGAAGTTCTGACTGCAGCTGATGGATTGCAGGCGGTTGAAATTTCTGGCCAATTAGATCTCATGATCCTTGATTTAACAATGCCTGAGCTTGGAGGAATTGAGGTGTGCCGTCGTTTACGGTCTGAAGGATCGGAGATACCGATCTTGCTTCTTACGGCCCGCCATGAAACCGAGCATCGAGTCATAGGTCTTGATTCAGGTGCTGACGATTACCTGGCCAAACCGTTTGCTCTTGACGAGCTGTTGGCACGAATAAGGGCGTTGCTGCGACGTAACAGATCTTCAGAATTTGATCTTGAATCAACAGGTGTGTCTTATGCAGACCTATCGCTTGATAGGCAAGCACGACAAGCTCACAGGAATGGCGAACTTTTAGATCTGACGCGAACGGAGTACGAGTTACTCGAGCTTTTCTTAGAACATCCCAATCAGGTCTTGACCAGAGATCAAATTTACGAAGCTGTATGGGGATATGACGCCGCATTAGCCTCGAACAGTTTGGAGGTGTACATCGGGTATCTCAGGCGAAAAACGGAAATAGATGGCGGCGATAGGTTGATACGCACGGTACGAGGCGTTGGTTACGTTCTCCGGTCGTCATGAGCTTTCGTGCCCGGGTAGCCGTCCTAGTTGCTTTGGTGGTAGCTGTCGCCGTGGCAAGCGTAGCTGGTTCTTTTCTGTATCTCGCGAGAGGGCAAGCGGTCGACAGTATCGATTCAAAATTACGAATAAGAGCTGTTGATATTGCCGCGCTTGGTGAAAAGTTCGGTGGGCTTCGAGCGTTTGATCGTCGACTTTTCGGTAAGTACGCCCCCGACGACGTTTTGGTGCAACTCTTTGATAGTGAAGGTCAAATCCTGGCAAGCAACGTCGAACCGCTTCCTATTCGACCTGGGGACCTTTCGATTGCCAGAAGGCAACGAAAGGCGCAAATAACAACGGCCGAGATAGAGGGTTATCGAATGCGAGTCTTAACGCTCCCTACTCCAGTGCCTGGTCGGGCTGTGATGGTCGCTCGACCAATGGAGGAAGTAGATGCGCAACTTGCAGCTCTATGGCGGAACAGTATTCAAATTTTTGTCATAGGAGTCGCAGGGGCAGCTGTAGCTGGGTTTGCCGTTGCAGGGCGCGTCGTGCGTCCAGTTCGACGTCTCACCGAAGCAGCTACGAGAGTTGCTGAGACACAAGATGTTGACCAACCAATCGACATCAACAGAGATGATGAGTTTGGGCAACTAGCTGCCAGCTTCAACGAAATGTTAAGTGCACTGAGTCTTTCGAGAGAGCAACAGCACAGACTGGTGGCTGACGCCAGTCATGAACTTCGTACTCCGATTACGAGTCTTCGCACCAACCTGGAGTACATGCAGCGCAACTCTTCAATTGACGAGGATGAACGACAAACGGTTTTGGATGATGTGTTGTTCGAATTGGATCAGTTAACCGGATTAGTTACTGAGTTGGTTGATCTGGCGACTGATCAACATCAAATGGATGAAGCTGAGAGGATAGAACTAGACGAGTTAGTCGATGCAGTCGTACAACGCCACAGCCGCCGTACTTCATCTCAGATCGAATACAGCGCTAACTCATGTCAGATCCTGGCCGCTCCAGCTCTAGTTGAAAGAGCTGTGTCGAATATGATCGACAATGCATTGAAGTGGAATCCACAAGATTTACCAATTCAAGTTCGAGTGGAGAATGGATCGGTAAGAGTTTCAGATAGCGGTCCGGGAATACCAGTCGAAGAACAGGAGCGGGTTTTCGAGCGCTTTTATCGAACAGAACAGGCGCGCTCATTGCCAGGGTCTGGCCTAGGTCTTTCAATTGTGCGTCATGTGGCTGAAAGTTTCGGAGGCCACGCGCAGATTGTTGATCGCGATAAGCCGGGCACAACAATTGAACTTTATTTCCCCCCACTGCCGTAGCCGGCTGTTGAAGGGAACTATTCGTTTGTAGACAAATTGGCACCCCCAACGGGATTCGAACCCGTGCTGCCGGCGTGAAAGGCCGGTGTCCTAGGCCGCTAGACGATGGGGGCTAGCAGGCCCAGACTAGGGCGCTGCGCTCAGGAAACCACCGATCTAGGAAATGGTTCCTTAGTTGTTTGCAACTTCTACTAGTTCGCCAAGTAGATGACTTAGATAATGGTAGACGGCGCTTTGATGTTGTTGAGGGTCGTCATCATCAAGAAAATATGGTTCATCTTCTTCGCTAACGTCTAAATGTGTGCCGAGGACGAGCCGCAGATCGTTAATGCTCATGATCCAATAATTCAACGTCTCTTGGTCAAGCTCGGAGTTATTCAGTGTCGCTTCAACGGCATCAAGGTGTGAAAGACGCCTTTCCAGAAGTTGATCTCTCATTGAGCGTTGGTATTCCGCTTCATGCTGAACATCGTTGGCGTAGGCAGCTGGATACAAACGTCTCAGTGAAGGATCTACCTCTCCCTCGGCAGCCGTTGACAGAACCAACTCTCGCAACTGCTCGATCAGGCTTGCTAACAAGAGCCGCTCATCTTCGGCAATCTTGATCTCTATATTGCCGTTGCGTTTTTGCCGGAAGCGCCGGTCAAACAGCACCTTAGGAGTCCTTCTGCATAGTCGCCCATAAGCCATATTCGTGGAGCCTGAAGACATCAAGCTCAGCTTTTTCTCTTGTTCCGTTTGACACAACAGCTCGGCCTTTGTTGTGTACATCAAGCATTAGCTGGGTGGCTTTTTCAGCGCTGTATCCGAATAATTTTTGAAGAACGTGTGTGACGTAACTCATAAGATTTATTGGGTCATTCCAGACCAAAACAACCCATGGGATATCTCCGTCTGTTGATGGTGTCGAGTCCTCGTCTTCACTGCGGACTGGGGTGGTTTCTACTTCGGTCTCAGATTGGTTGTGTGTCAGGGGAAACGCAGTAAGCATCTCAGACCACCTTAATTTGCCGTCTGTCGTTGACGAGGAGTAGCCGAATAGTTGCTACCCACAAGAGTGTGGCGCCAGCTATATGGCAGCCGACAAGAAGCACGGGCAATTTCGTGAAGTACTGGGTGTAACCAATGACTGCTTGGCCGAGGGTGATACCAAGGGCAATGAAAGCTCGTCGTCGGAACAAGCACTCTTCTAGTCGGAGCACTCTGACAGCTAGGGAGAGGGTCAAGAGCACGAGTATGACTACAGCTGACCCATGAATTTTTGCTACGTACGGAAACGAAAAACCTAGACGCTCAACGTTTTCATCTCCGCCGTGTGGGCCGCTGGCTGTGACAATTGTGCCTGTCACTATCACGGCGATTGCCGCCGCGCCGATCACTTGACTGTGGTAGCGCAAACCTTTTCCTAAAGACGGAGTATTAGAAACTGGCTTGTTCGGTCGGGCAATGTCTTCGAGCACCACAGAGTTCCAAACCAAAATCATTGAAAGGAGGAAGTGACCCATAACTATTGGTGGCGATAGATGGCTCAAGACTGTGATGGCCCCGAGAATAATTTGAGCAGCGACCCCTGCCACCAGACCTAAGGACCACTTGGTAAGTCGTGTGGAATTCGGGACGCGTCTTATTGACCCTAAAACTGCAAGAACTACTGCGATGGAAACAAGACCGGTAATGAGCCGGTTACCAAACTCCACCCAGGCATGGAAATTAGCTTGAGGAATTAGTTGACCTGGTTCGCAGTTCGGCCAGTCGCTGCACCCGAGTCCGCTGCCGCTGAGCCGGACAGCAGCTCCAGACACCACTATGAGGGCAAGAAGCCAGAGAGCTATTTGCGTCAATCGGTGGTATTGGCGAGGGTTCAAATTAACAATTGCCACGCTCTTAAATTTAGGACTCAAATAACATTCTGAGCGAATCACGGCATCTAGTTGGGTCGGAAGGGCTTCGGGGCGTATCGTGGCGCACGATGGAGCACGGTATAACCACTGTCAAAAGTGGTGATGGAGGAGCAATGACAACACTTTCTGCTTTTGTCATGCTCACGAAGCCACGAATTATCGAGCTTCTTTTGATCACCACCGTTCCTTCAATGATTCTTGCCGAGGGAGGTATGCCAGATATTTCCTTGGTTCTTTTAACCGTCGTAGGTGGAACTCTCGCTGCGGGTGGCGCGAATACCTTCAACATGTACATCGACCGAGACATAGATCGATTAATGAAGCGAACAGAAGGCCGCCCCTTGGTAACCGGTGCTGTGTCTCCTAAGGCAGCGCTTATCTTTGCATTTACTCTTGAGATTTTGGCATTTTGCTTATTCGCAGTATGGGTGAATTTGCTCTCGGCTGCTCTTGCCGTTGGAGCTTGTCTGTTTTACGTCTTCGTTTATTCCCTTTGGTTAAAGCGAACTTCAAAGCAAAACATCGTAATTGGTGGTGCTGCGGGCGCTGCCCCGGCTTTGATTGGTTGGGCTGCCGTAACAGGGTCTCTAGATCTCAGTGCCTTTATTTTGTTTGCCATTATTTTCTTTTGGACACCACCACACTTCTGGGCATTAGCGATTAAGTACGCGGACGACTACGAAGCGGCCTCGGTACCAATGCTCCCGGTGGTCACGAGCATCCGTGGCACAGCCATCAGGATGATTGCCTACACCGTCGTAGTTCTTGGGCTGTCACTTTGGTTTCATGGTGTAGCCGGAACTAGTTTTCTTTATCTAGCAGTTGCGGTAACAGGTGGTTTGCTGTTCCTGTGGCGTACGATTGAGTTGCTTCGCCGACCAAATTCGGTTCAAGCCATGAAGGTTTTTACTTACTCAATCGTCTACCTGGGGGCGCTGTTTATTGCCGTGGCTGTTGATGTGTTGGTATATGGAGTTTCCGCGTGAATGTGTCTGAGCAAAATAAGTGCCAAAAAGACTATGACAGAACATGCTTTCGAGTTACATGACTGGCAATCTGGTGAGTAAAGTGCACACTCAGCACCTGCGTGGGTTTTCCCGCGCATATGGGCACAGCCAACCGTTAGGTAGGCACCACCCCCTTATTATCGAGGCAGTAATCAGCAGGACACGATGAGCGAAAACACCACCGCTTCAACATCTCCCGGCGTGCCCGTGGAAGACCCGACCCCTTTTGGTTGGCTAACTACGGCTGACCACAAGCGAACTGGACGGCTTTTCATTGTCTGCTCGCTGTTATTCCTGGTCCTAGGAGCTGTTCTCGATCTATTAGTCAGATTGGATCTCACTTCTGCCACCGAGTTCGTAACCCTTGGTTCCGACAGCTTTGCTCAAGGGTTTGCTTTTTCTCGGGAAGCGCTCACACTGCTTTTCCTGATTCCGGCTTTCCTCGGCATATCGATGTACATGGTGCCATTGCAGATTGGTGCTTCGAACTTGGCATTTCCGCGTGCTGCAACGGCCTCCTTTTGGACATGGAAAATATCGGCTGTAGTGCTAATTGGTGCATACCTAGGTAATGGAGGCCCTTATGGTGGCTGGGCTAACGGTGTTGATCTGCACCTTCTCGCACTGAGTGGGCTTGTAGTCGCCTTACTTATGGGTGCCATCAGTGTTGCCACAACGATCATGACCATGAGGTCGCCAGGCCTCTATATGGACCAAACACCGCCCTTTACGTGGTCTTCTTTGGTGTCAGCGTCAATGTTGGTTGTGAGTCTCCCCGTGCTTCTTGGGCAGATAGCGATTCTTTACGTAGATCATCGCTACGGTCGGGTCTTCTTACTTGGTAACTACGGTGTGTGGGAACGCATCGATTGGATTCATCGAACTCCGCAATTATTTATATATGTGGTTCCGGTCCTCGGTGTTGCGGCGGAAATAGTTCTTGCTACCGCTCGTCGTCGGGTGTTTGAACCCCTTGCAATGTATTTCACCATCGGACTAGTCGGCCTTTTCGGTTTCGGAGCATGGACCAACTTTGGAATAACCGGAGAAGGCGCTGACATTATTGATGGGTTTGAAGGTGTTGTACTCGTTGCTCTGTACGGAGGAGCCCTTCTTGGGACAGTAGGGCTGCTTGGACTGTTAGGTCTGGCAGTGATTCAGAACCGCAAATTACCTAAAATAAGCACTCCGCTGCTGGCCGCCTTTGGGGCTGGAAAATTAGTTTTGGTTGGCGCGCTTGTGGGTCTGATTGGATCTGCAGTGGACTGGCTAGAGATAGCAGGTCGGGGAAATGACGGTAACCCTCAATTACGTATGACGACTTGGGTAACAGGTCAACAATCTGTGTTGATATACGGGGCCGGGCTGCTAGGCCTCTTAGCTGCGATTCATTGGTGGGCACCTAAGATTTGGGGTCGCCAGTTGAATGAATTAGTAGGTCTTTTGAATTTTCTGGCTATCGCGACAGGAGCACTTCTTGCTTTCGCTGGTCCCACCCTCTCGGGTCTTTTCACAGAGCAACCAGACTTTGTTTATGCAGATCCAGCTACAACTGCTCTGTACGCGGGCTGGGTTGATGACAGTGGCGCGGAAGGGTTCAGCGCCCTCGGAGCTGCAGGGGTAGTGATTCTTATTACGGGCGCTGGGTTGCTTCTTCTTAACTTGTTTATATCCGTGGGCTTGAAAAAGGGCCTTCAAGCAGATGATGATCCTTGGGGTGCACAATCTCCGGAATGGATGTTGCCCTCTCCACCGCCAATGGGTGAAACCGATGAGTTGCCGATGCTTACTTCAGGGACCCCATTACTCGATTCGACTGAATCCGAGGAGGTAACTGCGTGATGTCGGATACCACCCCAACTCTTGTATCTGGAGAACCTCAAAGGCCCAGAAATCAACTCGTAGCAACTGGGTTCGCATGCGCGGCGATTGCAATGATGATGGCGGGCGCACTTGGTTTTTATATGGCTCGGCGGCATGCTTCAGGCCCCCACCCAGGCTCTGATTGGCTTGATGGCTTAGCTGTACCAAACCCGCAATTTGACTACGCACTTCTGACTCTTGCGGCGTCGATGGTCACGGCTCACTGGGCGTTGTGGGCAAGCAGGCGACGAGACACAGCACACGCTTGGACCGCCATCGCCACGACGATCCTTTTAGGGCTTGGGTTTATCAATATGGTGATGTATAGCCTCAACCGTATGGGAGTGGAAATAGGCGCTGGTGAATATCAGAACCTCGCGTTCGCGACGACAGGCCTTGCACTGGCAGTCGTTGTTGTGGGACTCCTTTACCTCGGGCTAATGGGCCTCCGGTCTCTCGGTGGAAGTGTGGGGCAGCAAGGAAGTACGGCTTTTGGGTCTGCTGTTTTCTTTTGGGATTTCGCAGCTCTTGTATGGACTGTGACTTGGTACACGGTTTACGTGGTGAAGTAGGGGACTGATGCTCGGAATTGCAAGCAGATACTTTGCTGGACGCATAACACTTGCCATAGCGGCAGCCGTCGCTCTTGGGCTCGTTACGGGTATGGACGGTGATGGCCATATCGTCATGTTCGGGACAATAGTTTTGGGTACAGCAGCTGCCGCTTTTGCGCTTCTAGCGGGCTTAGCTTTATCAATTGGCGACGGCGACTCAATAGACAGAGAGCGTGCACGCAATCATCCCGCCGTCCCTGCCTGGTGGCCCATCATGGGTGCGATTGGGCTTGGCGTTCTGATGGTTGGGTTAGTCGTTGATGGGTTTATTGCCATTCTTGGCATCGCAACGCTGCTCGTCGCGGCGGTCGAATGGACGTTCAGCTCATGGTCGGAGCATTTGTCAACGGATCAAGAAGCTAATGCTGTTGAGCGGAAGCGAATCTTGGCCCCGTTTGAAATCCCTTTATATGGAGCACTCTCAATCGCCCTTCCTGTTGTCTTGATCTCCCGAATCCTCTTGACGTCGAGCAAGAATGGCGCCAGTTGGTTCGCGATGATCGCGTCGAGCGTCGTCTTAGCCTTTGCCTTTGTTCTGTATGCGAAGCCGGATTTACGTAAAGCTGTGGTCGCATCGGTGCTGGTCCTAGGAGGCTTGGCACTCATAGTTGGAGGTATCGCAGCTACGGCCCGCGGCGAACGCGATTTCCATCACCACGGCGGCGACCATGGTGAAGAAGACCATGGTGAAGAAGACCATTCACAAGAAGAGCATTCCGCGCCAGGTTCTTACATCCCGGTGGTTATCAAATGAATGCAATGACTCGAACATCAACAGAGGGCGAAAGCCGAGAAATGCACAAATCTCAGTCCGTTATGCGTCGGCTGCTTCGTTTAGTCCCTCTTATGGCAGGAACGATTTTAATTGCGTCCTGCGCCAATGGACGAATTGATCCCACCGACCCCGTTGGTGAGAATGCTAAACAAATTGACGGGATCATGCGCTTGTCGGGCTACATGGCAACCGCTGTAGGCATCTTCGTTGCTGTTGCGGTCATCCTTGTGATCGTCAAGTTCCGTGAACGACCTGGCGACGATCCAAATGAGCTCCCAAAGCAAATCCATGGCAATCGAAAAGCCGAACTGACCTGGACCCTGATTCCGGTCTTCATGTTGGTATTTCTGGCTATCGTAACTATCCCGACCGTTTTCGATCTGAGTAGCAAAAGCGATGGCAGAACGATCAAAGTCGAAGGCCAACAATGGTGGTGGCAATTCAGCTATGACGTCGATGAAGATGGAATTACCGACGTCGTAACTGCCAATGAAATCGTGATACCCGCCGGCGAAGAAGTCAATTTGGACATCCGCTCGAACGACGTGATCCACTCGTTCTGGATTCCGCAGCTCAATGGAAAAAGAGACGCTGTTCCTGGTCGAGTTCACTCTTGGCGTATTAGCTCACCTGTACCCGGAATCTTTTATGGCGAATGCACTGAGTTTTGTGGGTTGAGCCATGCGAACATGCAAATGCGTGCAGTGGTCTTGAGTGATGAGGATTACAGCCAGTGGGTTCAAGAGCAACTGACGCCCGCCACTATCCCATCGGCGGCCGCGGCTAAGAGCGGTTATGACTTGTTTGGTAGGCATTGCGTCAGTTGTCACGTAATCAACGGCGTGTACGAGTCAGCGGCCGACGGCAATGCCAACTTGACTTCTGGCTACGCTCCTAATCTCACTCATTTGATGACTCGAACTTCATTTGCTGGATCAATATTTGAGCTCTATGAGGACGATGGCTCCGTCAACATCGCTGACCTTAAAGAGTGGATTCGTAATGCCCCTGGCCAGAAACCAGCTCGTGCTGAGAATCGCCAAGGCATGCCTTCTTTCGCCGAGACGTTGTCAGATACCGAGCTCGACGATCTTGTTACCTATTTAATGACCCTCGGTGGACCACCACCGTTAATGCCAAGTTGACCCGCACGCTGCGGCTTCCAGGAGATCGATCCCTATGGCCATAACCGAGGAAAGACCAGAAATCCTCGAAATTGAATCTGGAGATACCAGCCCCTCAACGGGCGCGTTCGCGCGACCGACTAACGCCAGTGGCTGGCGGGCATGGGTCTTCACAGTCGATCATAAGAAAATCGGAATTATGTATGGCGCTGTTGCCATGTTCTGGTTTCTATGGGGCGGCATTGAAGCCCTCCTAATAAGAGCTCAGCTATTCACGCCGGACGGGACAGTGCTTACAGCTGAGCAGTACAACCAAATTTTTACGATGCATGGAACAACCATGGTGTTCCTTGTCGTTATGCCACTTGCAGCGGCATTTGCTAACTACATCGTTCCCCTACAAATTGGTGCGCGAGACGTGGCTTTCCCGAGAATGAATGCTTTGGGTCTATGGATTTTCGTGTTTGGCGGAATTTTCCTTAACCTCAGCTGGTTTCTCGGCGGTGGCCCCGACGGTGGATGGTTTGCATACGCCCCAAACACAGGCGTTACTTTTAGCCCAGGCGCCGGCATGGACTTTTATGCCCTTGGACTTCAGATCGCAGGTATCGCCTCGCTAGTCGGTGCAATCAACCTCATTGTGACTGTCCTGAATATGCGAGCACCTGGAATGACCTTGCTTCGCATGCCGGTATTCACCTGGATGATTTTTGTAGTTCAACTACTCCTTCTCTTTGCCCTGCCTGTGATCACGGTTGCTCTAATCCTCCTGAGTTTTGACCGAACTTTCGACGCCAATTTCTTCAACGTCGCAATGGGTGCCGACCCGCTGCTTTGGCAGCACCTTTTCTGGATCTTCGGCCACCCCGAGGTTTATATCCTTATTTTGCCATCCTTCGGCATAGTCTCTGAAACCTTGCCGGTCTTCTCTCGGAAACCACTCTTCGGCTACTCAGTTATCGTCATATCTGGAGCGGCTATTGGCTTTATGGGATGGGGTGTTTGGGCGCACCATATGTTCGTGTCCGGACTTGGACCCGTGGGGGTCGCTGCCTTTTCGGCGACAACGATGTTCATCGCGGTTCCCACAGGCGTCAAGATTCTGAACTGGATCGCGACGATGTGGGGCGGAAACCTTAAATTTACAGTGCCAATGATGTTCTCAATTTCACTGGTATCGATGTTTACTATCGGTGGGTTATCTGGCGTAATGCATTCTGTTGCCCCTGCGGATACCCAGCAAACCGATACCTACTTCATTGTTGCCCACTTCCATTACGTCTTATTTGGTGGCGCATTGATGGGCCTATTCGCCGGCATGTACTACTGGTGGCCAAAAGCGTTTGGTTACAAGCTGAACGAATCTCTCGGAAAGTGGCACTTTTGGATTCTGCTAGTGGGCTTCAACATGACCTTTGGCCCGATGCACATCGTCGGGCTTCAAGGAATGGCGCGTCGGCATAGCCGATATGGCGCCGAAGATGGATTCGACTTCTGGAATGCAGTCGTTTCGATCGGTGCCTTCGTGATCTTGATTGGCATGATCGTCTTCGCTGTCAACATTGTCCGCACTTGGCTCGGCTACAAAGCTGGAACCGTTCCACAAGAACCAGCGGATCCCTGGGATGGCCGAACCCTCGAATGGGCGATCCCCTCTCCTACGCCAGAACACAATTTCGATTACGTGCCTGTCGTTACGGACGTCGATGATTTCTGGCACAAGAAGTACCAACCGGATGAAACCGGCAAACTTCGAAAGGTTGCAGACGGAAACGAGATTGCACAAAAAGGCGACCAAAATCCGCACCTTCCATCGCCCTCATATTGGCCGATTGTGTTGGCCTCAGCGCTCCCACTTATTGCCCTTGGATTGATCTACAACCTGTGGCTTTCAGGAATAGGTCTTTTGCTATTGCTCGGAGCGATGTACGGATGGAGCTTAGAGCCGGCAACTGATCCCGATGCAGGGCACGGAGACCATGACGAACATGGACCTGACGACGTTGATCCGCCGGAAGACGATGGTTCTGAGTTAGCTGAGGAGGCCCCCGTTGTCTGAAATAGCTCAAGACTCATCTGCTGAGATCGCTTATGGCCGAACTGAATGGGACGACTACCACCATCTACCCACAAATACGGGGCTGACCAACGAGAAAGTTACGATGTGGGCTTTCTTAGGGTCTGACTGCCTGCTCTTTGGTGCCCTAATTTCGACCTATCTGCTTCTGCGCAACCGGGTGGGTCCGTCTACCAGCGGTCCAACGGCTGCGGACCTGTTTGATATTCCCTTCACTTCAGTGAGTTCGTTTGTTCTTCTGATGAGCTCACTCACCATGGTTCTTGCTGTCACCGCCATACAACGAGCCGAGATGGAGACCTGCAAGTTATGGCTCTTAACGACAGCTGGTCTTGGTTCTATCTTTATTGCTGGTCAGGTATACGAATTCACCAGCTTCTATAGAGAGGGTTTGGGGTTCACCACCAATATCTCCTCCTCTGCCTTCTACACGCTCACTGGCTTCCATGGCGTCCACGTATCAGTAGGGATTGTGATGCTGGTTACCATGTGGGTGCTTGTTTCCGGAGGCCAAATAGGCCCCGAACGGGCCGAAACCATTGAGATAATTGGCTTGTATTGGCACTTTGTTGACATCGTGTGGATTGTTATCTTCGCGGTTGTTTACCTGATCCCATAGGACGAATGGTCACATGAATACAGCTGCTGTTTCAGATGAAGCTACGCACGATGAACATCACGACCACGGATTAAGCGACGTTGGTTATATCAAGATTGCTTTAATCCTTGGCGTACTTACCGCGGTCGAAGTAGCGACTTACTTCTGGGACTTTGGCATCCTAGAAGTTCCCTCACTGTTAATTCTCATGGTCGTCAAATTCCAAATTGTCGTGTCTTATTTCATGCACCTCAAGTTCGACAGCAAGGTCTTTACCTACATCTTTGTTACCGGTCTGATCCTGGCAATGCTGGTTTTTGCAGCAATGGGCACATCCATGGTGTTCTGGCAGAACCCATCTGGATGCGACATCAGTGCTTTTTGTTGAGTGATCTGACCTTTCTTCGCAATATCGGATTTCTGTCGAGCCTCGCACCCGATACCGTCAACTGTTGTGATTGACCTTCGCCGCCTAAGAGAAGAAACCGGATACAGAGCCGGAGCCGAGAAGAAGGGCGCAGACTCTTCCTTGATTCAAGCGACATTAGAGGCCGATGAACGTCGACGAATCGCCATGCATGCTGCCGAAGAAGCTCGAGCCGCCCAAAATTTGGCTTCTAAGGAGATTGGCAGAGCCGATCCTAGTGAACGTGAATCAAAAATTGCTGAGGCCAGCAGACTAAAGGCTGAACTTGAACACTTACAGGAAGTGGAAGCGGAAGCAGTCAGAGAAGTTGAAGAGTTAGCGCTTCAGATACCTAACCCCGCTGATGAATCTGTTCCCGCAGGCGATGAAAGTGATTTCATCACCGAGAAGGAAGTTGGCGAGCGGGCAGCACCTAAAAACTATGATCACGCCGAGCTAGGCGAGTTACTCGGATTAGTGGACGCTGAAAGAGCCGTTAGAAATAGCGGTAGCAGATTTGCATATCTAATGGGTCCCGCAGTCCGGCTCGAATTCGCGCTGGTGCAATTCGCCTACGACATTCTTGAAAGGCACAACTTTATTCCAGTTGTACCCCCGGTCCTGGTCCGCGAAGAGATGATGATCGACGCCGGCTTTTTCCCAACTGACCGACATCAGGTATATGAGATTGCAGGCGATGATCTGTTTCTTATCGGGACTTCGGAAGTAGCTCTAGCCGGCTTACATCGAGGCGAACATCTCGACCGAGAATCGCTACCTGTTCGATACGCCGGCTTTTCATCGTGCTTTCGACGGGAAGCAGGTACCTACGGCAAAGACACTAGAGGCATCTTCCGAGTACACCAGTTTGACAAAGTAGAAATGTTCTCCTTCTGTGATCCAGATGCCAGTTGGGATGAATTGGAAACCTTGCGTTCCCTTCAGGAAGAGATTGTGTCGTCCCTCGAATTGCCTTACCGAGTAATTAACGTCGCGGCAGGAGACCTGGGAGCAGCCGCCGCGAAGAAATATGATCTAGAAGTTTGGCTCCCGTCAGAAGGGGCATACCGGGAAGTCACCTCTTGTTCCAACTACACCGACTACTCAGCCCGAAGAATGAGTAGTCGATATAGAGATGGTGAAGGGACAGGCTTACTGCACACCCTAAACGGAACTGCGTGCGCGATTTCTCGAACCCTTGTCTTCTTGATGGAAAATGGACAACAAACCGATGGTTCGATTGCTATTCCGGATGCCCTTCGCCCATACGTAGGTTTCGACTCAATTCCGGGCCCAGACCAGTCATAAGCTCCAATGAATGCCAACCCACGCTAAACCAACTCCGGTCACTAACGTCCCGGCGAGATAAAGCGCACCCCGAATTTTCGAAACAGAGCCTAGGGTATGTACCTCTCTCGCCAAGCCTGAGACAGTGGTCATTGCCCCTATCCCAGCAGCACCAAGAACTGTAACAGTCGCACTATTTAGACCTGTCATTAGGCCAAGCCCGAGTGCTCCAGCCAGGTTAAGTATTAGCGTGCCTAGCGTTCCCCATCGAGCAGTCGCTTTCCACCGGATAAAGGCACCTAACCCGGCGAACACGGCGAACAATATCGCCGTCACCGTGCGTTCCCGAATGAACGGCCCAAATCGAAGCTAACCCCACAGCTAACGAGCGTTGCCGAACCCCAGAAAAATACGAAGGCCCAACGATGTTCTTCTAGCCCGCTACCAAGCAACACTGCCAAACCGGCGAAGCTGGTCAATGAGCCACACAGGCCAACGGTTAGCCATGTCTGATCCCAATTGGACCGGGATGAAGTCGATACCCAGCCGATCAAAGCACATCCAATAATATTCGCTGCTAATAAACCACAAGAATCGCCTAGTAAAGACGTGAAACCCCAACGGGAAGCAGCCCCTGTGACCGCAGCAGCCAATACTGCAGTCAAAGATCGTATTGCCATGGCATAGTGCCTAGTAGAGAAGCGGAGGCGAAACGGTGATGCCGGAACCAAACTCGTTGAAACAGACAAGAGATCTCTTAATGGCCGAAGGGTTGGCAGAATCCGAGGTGCCCGACGACCCGATGGACCTGTTACGTTCATGGCTCAAATTTGCACAAGAACTTGGCTTTCATAATGCAAACGCAATGGCAGTATCAACTGTGAATCAACAGATGGAACCATCTTCCCGGAACGTCCTGCTCCGAGGTCAAACAGATGGGGGACTCATTTTTTATACGAATTATGAGAGCTCTAAGGGATCAGATTTAGATCACAACAACAAGGCAGCGGCGCTCATTGGTTGGCTGGAGATAGAGCGACAGATACGTGTTACAGGCCATGTTGAGAAAACCAGTGTCGAAGTAAGTGATCAATATTTTTCGTCGCGTGAACGGGGTTCCCAAATATCAGCTGTGGTCTCGAAACAAAGCCGACCAGTCAATAACCGAGCTGAATTGGAAGAAGCATGGGACCAACTTGACAAAGAATTAGAAGGTCGATCGCCGGACCGCCCCGCCTATTGGGGTGGTTACTCACTGTTCGTAGACACAATTGAATTTTGGCAAGGGCGACACCACCGACTCCACGATCGGATCTACTACTGGAAAACCGAGAACGGATGGAGGTTAAGACGTTTGGCCCCCTGAGGTTTAAGCGCCTTCATAACGAATAGACCAGTCGCGTGCGGCTGTCGCTAGTCCATCAATCAATGCTTCGTGATGAGGTACACGGCCGGAGCCTTTGTACCCAGTCCACATAGGGCTCTTACCTCGGATGCGGGGAGGTAGTTCGACCTGGACGCCTCCTCCCCGAGTAAGATTGACTGGATTTTTGGGGTGTTGTCCGCGGAGCCCGACCGGCATAGAAGAAAGATCGTGAACTATCTCATAATGAGGTAGATGAGCAATTAAGCGACAGGCAACAAACTCCGCCAAGTCCCGATTCTGTCCGCCTAAAAGAACAGAACGGAGTAAATCCGGCCGGCCGAAACCGTGTATTGCCACGACGACATCAACATGTTCGATAAACCTTTTAAGGTTCTTTGACTCCTCAGGGCTCACCAGACGTGAAGGAATGTGCCACTGATTATTGGGACCTTGCAGCACGCCGTAATAGGAAGCACCGGACCGCTCAGATGCTGTACTTGCAATGTCATCAGTTACCTCTTCTAGCCAACCCCCATGAAAAGCCATAAAGCCGAAACGGGACCCTAGATGCAGCACCTCGTTTACCCCAGGCTGCGAAAGCAACGCTTCGAAGGGACGATCTCTTTCTAGGAGTTCATGATGCCCTAGGTGTAATGCCATTAATCCGCCCTCTGAGATGGCTTTTCTTGCCTGGTGGAGCTCGGCTGCAGCAGCCAGATGAGTAAGCCAAGAGCTACGACCATGCTTAGTAAGACTCCGATCCGGACACCCCCAATATCGCTAACTGCATTCGTCAAATTCGAACTCCAGTCTTCTACTAACGCCACGAACCAATTGGAAGAACTTCCAGTTCGTTCAATAACCCAAAATATGACTAGATAGCCACCGGCTAAAACCATTAACACGCCGGAAGCTCGATCAACGTAGCGAACTAAGGATCGGACTTTCTCAAGGAAGGTGGAACGGGCTAGAGCTAAACAAACAGTCAACGCTAAGAGCGTGACAGACATACCGCAGGCGTAAAAAATGAACGCTGTGAAGCCAGACTTGAAGCCAGTAACTGAGGTAGAAACAACGACAATAAAAGTTGGGAGTCCACAAGAAATGGACGCAACAGCGTAGGAAACGCCAAAAATCACGAGACTGCGAAAATTCTTTCCCTGGGTTCCACCACTGAATTTCGGCAAAGCAATGTCTATCCTCCGACCGCCGGACACTAGGCAGCCCAGAACGATCAGCGTTACGCCAACGCAGATTGCCACCCAAGGAACAATTTCGCGGATAGCCGTGAAACCTAAAGAAACTAGTAACCCCGCGCTACCAAAGACGAAGAGGAACCCTGCTGAAACCACTGATCCGGTAACCAAAGCACGCATGATGCTCGTGCCAACATTTGGGCCTGAAGTGGCCTCTATCCCTAAGAAGTAAGAAATATATGCCGGCAACATTGCGAAACCGCATGGATTGATAGTTGCAACAATCCCAGCTGTAAAAGCGAAGGCCAAATTTACATCACTCATCACTAAACAGCTTTTCTACCCGGCTAATGAGTCCAGAATAATCAAGAACCCCGCTGTGACTTTCGAGACGCTCGCCATTTGCCGAAATGAATACGGTAGTCGGCATAGCAAAACCATCTAGGTTCGCCAAAAGATCGTATTCATCGAGTCCGACGGAATAAGTCACTCCAGTCGATTTAACTATTTCTCGTGCCGGTCGCACCCCTTCTACAGCCAGCCCCAAGATGTTGAGCTGGTCGCCATGACTTTTGTGTAGCCGCTCGAAATCAGGCATTTCTTTGACACAGGGAGCACACCATGAGGCGAAGAAATTAACAATAAGGGGTTGCCCAGAAAACATTGAGAGAGAACGATCATCACCGTCGAAGGTTGTAAATTCAAGACCGTAAAGAGTTCCGGAAGCCGGGCGCTGCTGAGACTCACCGACAGTCATATCGAGAACTTTTGAGGGTCCGCCTGACCCGCTCAATAAAAAAATCGACGCGCCGAGCACATACAGGCATAAGAAGCCGATTGCTAATCTTCTCCAAGAATGAGTCATGTTGCTTTCAAGCGTCGATTTGCGCGATTCGCATGGATCACGGTACCCCTGAAACGCGTCGGAGCCCCCGGGTAAGTAACCCGGGAGCTCCTCGACCGAGCCGCTTGCAACGTCATGCTGTTAGGCGGCCATTTCGGAGGCCCTCAGCGATTACGCGTCGGTGGTCTGCCAAAGAAGAAGCTGCTGCAACTCCTCTGTTTGATTAGGCCGGAACCAGGTCCGGGGGAATCGGAACTTCGTTCACCTCAACTACGGGTCGTGGCTCTTTAGGTGGACGTCCTCGCCCGCGCTTACCAACCACAATTCGCCCATTTTCGATTAGTTCGCCTCCCCAAATACCCCATAACTCTTTGCGGGTAAGAGCCGCATCTAAACATTCAGTGGAAACAGAGCATTTAGCGCACATCGCCTTTGCTCGTGCTTGATAGTTAGTGTTGTCCGAGAAGAACAAATGAGTCAATGTTCCGTTGTTGTCGTTGCACCGGCCGGCAACGTTCCATTCATCTTCGGTTTCGATGAGGAGCTCAAGCATTGGATTCTCCGAGTTTCTTTCTGTTGACTGAATAAGGACTGTGTGTGGGATAAAAAGCGTGAAGGCCGCCGGTTAACCGGCGGCCCCTCAGTGGATTGCTTTGATGTGCTGTCGCAGCTACATCTGCTTCTCCGAAGGCCGCCATGCCTGATGCTTAAATCCAGTGAAATAATTTCCCGGACGCATCGAAACAAAGCCTGTGCAGGGTTTTGTTGGAATATGTGAACTCACTGTCGCACCGCCGCCAAGGACCCGCGCTTGTGTGTATGGCTCGCACGACCAAATTAGGGATGGATAGTTACGCATGGTTCTCAGACAACTCTTACCTGGAAGGATTAGATAGATAGAAGGTCACCACAAATGTCGAAGCCGGGTCAAACGAATAAAATTGGCTAAAGCTGAGTGACGCAGCACCACAGGCTAGCTTGCGAGTGCAGTGCTTCCACTTGCTCGAAAGTTTCCGAATTAAAGCAGCTACTTAAACGAATATTCCAAAACCCCGTCGGAAGCGCGAATCGCATCGCTCTCGCCGACCCTTCGCAGGTGTTCAAGATGGGCAAATGTTTCGGACTCAGCCATCGGTCCCCAAGAACGTTGTTGAAAAAGCTCTTTCATGTACTTCTGCACTGAGGCTTGACCCAACGTATCGGAAGCCTCTCTAAGTAAGTCAAGGCGCTCATGGTGATGATGTTTTATCGCCTGAACGCGTTCTGAAAGATTTGTAAATGGTTGCCCGTGTGCAGGCAATCCTAATTTCACCCCATCGAAACTCGCGACTCGATCGAGGCTGACAAAGAAGTCTTTTAGAGGATCAGCTGCCGGACCAAAACCAGAGATGTGAGGTGTGATAGTTGGCAATACATGATCCCCACATAACATAAGACCTTCTTCGGGGTCGTAAAGGCACAAATGGTCAGCCGTGTGTCCGGGGGTATGGACAGCGACAAATTCACGCTTAGCGAGGCTGATGCGATCTGCGTCTTCGATTCGTTTCGTCGGTTTGGGTGTCGAAAACCAGGCCCCACCCCACCCTTTTCTCATCATCGTGTAACCAAGTCGACGGTGCCAGGGCATCTTGTAGCGTTCGCCGCCCCAAGGGGTAGGCCCTCGCGGACCGGTCTCTAATCCGGCGAAGAGTGGGTCGTCTCGAAGTTGGGCATTTTCACCGGCCGAGACGACGTTGTGGAGAGGTTCGTCATCTTCTTCTTCGAGGTTCCACCACATCCTAAAATTTTTATGTGTGATGATTTCGCATCCATATTTGTCGTGAAAGTGTCCTGCAGCCCCAAAATGGTCTGGGTGGCTATGGGTAATCACTATCGAATGAATGCGTTCCGGCGGAATCTCTGCTTGCCGAAGGCCATTCATCAACGCCTTCCAGTTAGCTGGTCCAGGCAAGCCGGGGTCAACTAATGCTGCCCCGCGTTCATCATCAAGGATGTAGCAGTTCACATGTCCAAGGCCTGGCATAGACATTGGTAGTTGGATTCGACGAACGTTTGGAGCTACTTCGGTTATTCCGTCTTCAGGTGGACGTTGTTCCTCACGCAATGGTCGATTCATCGGCGAGATTCTATCCGCTTATCTAATACGAATTTGATTTCTAGCTCAGGTTGAAGAGATGTTCCTTGTAGTGGCGCAACTCAGTAATGCTTTCTCTGATGTCATCCAAGGCTCGATGCGAGGTCTCTTTTTTTGGGATCCCTTTTAGGACTGCAGGATTCCAGCGACGTGCTAATTCTTTGGCTGTTGAAACGTCAATAGATCGGTAGTGCAGGAAGTTCTCAATTTCAGGCATATAAGCGTCTAAGAATCTTCTATCGGTTCCGATTGAATTTCCGCATAATGGGACAGATTTAGGTTTTTTGACATGTTCCATAATGAAGTCGAGAGTCGCTTGAGAGGCTTCTTCTAGGCGGGTAGAAGACAAACGTATCTGCTCAAGAAGGCCTGATTTAGTGTGCATATCTGTCACAAAATCATCCATTTCTGCTAGCTGAGCTTCATCAGCATGAATTACCAAGTCGGGGCCTTCCGCCACTATGTCCAATTGATCATCGGTGATAATGGTGGCAATTTCGACGATGACGTGACGTGCTGGCTCAAGGCCGGTCATTTCAAGGTCCATCCAAACAAGCATTCCATCATGGTAGGCGGCTTGGGCCTCCTAGACAGGGTGCCTGCAGTAGGCGCTAACTATGCATAGAGTCATGGTGTGCTAGTAATCCCAGTCCAACGTGTCAATTCCGATCTGCCCTTGCCGAATTATGCGAAAGCAGGTGACGCAGGCGCGGACCTAATAGCTAATGAAGATGTGACTCTTGCTCCGAGAGGCGGGAGGGCTCTAATTGGTACAGGTATTGCGATTGCCATTCCCCACGGTTATGCAGGATTCGTCCAACCGCGGAGTGGATTGGCCCTCCGACACGGGATCACTTGTCTCAACACACCGGGGCTGATCGATAGTGGATATCGGGATGAACTCAAAGTGTTGTTGGTAAATACCGACCCGAGCGAGCCTTACGAGGTTCAACGAGGAGATCGGATTGCTCAATTAGTTATCCAGAAAGTTGAACAGGTCACATGGGAAGAAACAGACAAATTAGATGATTCTGAGCGAGGCTTAGGAGGTTTCGGCCACTCGGGACGTTAGCTCTTGCTGAGGCTGTCCTACCCCTCTGCGAAGCTAACGATATGGAGACGCCGACATTATTCGAGCAGCAACTACCAATCGAGAATGAAATCATCAATCTCACCCGAATAAAAGTCCAAACTCGTATTCGCGAAATGAATGCCGAACGGAGTAGCCGACAAAGTCTTCGAGAAACAACAGCTCGGCGTCACGCAGCTATCGCCCGATTGCGCAGGCGTCAGCACGAAGCGGATGAAGTAGATAACGAATACTGGGTAAGACGTCGTAATAACATCCGTCTTGTCCAGTAACTCGTTGGCGGAAAGGCTGAGGTGACATGACACCTGCAATTCGTGTCGCCGAAGGTGCAGGAATTGAAATCAGCATTCACCGCTACGAGCACGATCCCACCAACCAACGATATGGACTTGAAGCAGCTGAGTCATTGGGAGTGCCACATGATTCTGTTTTTAAGACCCTCGTCATTGATCTAGGAGGAGCCAAAGAAAATCGCTCTGCGATTGCGGTTATTCCGGTGTCGAAAGCGTTAAATCTAAAGGCCGTTGCTGCGGAGTTGGGTCATAAGACTGCAGCGATGACGAACCCGGACAAAGCTGAACGGATAACGGGATATGTCAGAGGTGGCATAAGTCCGTTAGGAACTCGCACTGCCCTCGACACCGTTTTAGATCTATCCTCATTGAATTTGGAAACGCTTTATTGCAGCGGCGGCAAACGTGGTCTTGACATTTGCATTAGATCACAAGATCTCATCCAACTAACAAGCGCCAAATTAGCTGCTATCGCGAGATAAACGTAGGCCGCCCGGGTCTCGAACCCGGCACCTTGGGATTAAAAGTCCCCTGCTCTACCCGATGAGCTAGCGGCCCACCATCATCGTACCGGTGGTCTCCTACTAGGTCCTCCGCCAATGATGGTCATTTCTCTTTTGCCCACAGATATTTGAATGAAGCTTCGCGTGCATTCAGGTCTAGTTAGAACAAACCCAATCGCATGAAACTAGAGCATGTTCCGCCCCTCATCCCCGAGCTCTAGGGATTCAACAGCGGGTCGTTGGCGCATGCCACTAGCTCGGAGCCTTCCGGGCACATCTTCGAATTCAAGAGGCTCGACTTTGCATTTTGGACAGAGACAGGGTGGATGCATCAACGGGTTTGGCGGGGTATCCCATTCATTTTCAAGGGCGGTGCACTCCATCTCATCCACAATTAGTAATTCTACGACAGGGCAACGGCTCCAGTCCCGACGTGCCTGCCGACACTCGGCCCAGATTACAAAGACACATCATGGGAGAACAGTGAACATACAGATCTAATTCTTGCAACAGCGAAGCGATCTCAGTGCAACAAATGGCATGACACAATGCATCTGTGGGAGTTCAAACAAAGCTTTTGAAAACTCTCAATATCTCTGGATTATCGTCGTTAATTACCGGCCAAGGTTCAACCCGAATCTAAACTGACAGAGTGCAAGACAACGAGGATATTGCCATCGAGGTAGATGTTTCCTTGAACGAGGCGAAACTCAACGAATATGAGGTCGAGTTTTCAAAGGTTGAGTCAACCTTAAACGCGCTTACTGATGGAATAGATCCCACAGTGGCAGCGTCGTGGATTGACAAAACATAAGACCCTCTCAGCACGAAGATTTGTTACTCCAGGTCATGATCCAAAAGCTCGTCAGAAAAATCGGTGGTCTTGCCAGGAAGTAGCTCATCGCCTAGCTGGTACCACCTGCCTGAAAGATGATTTGTAATTGATGCCTGTTCGGCATTGGTAAATCGGTCCAGCGACCGAATTAGGCCGGCATGCCCGATGATTAAAAGACTTTTATAGCTTGTGCTGAGTTGTTCTAAACAGGGCACCACTCTTTGGACGACAGCATCATCCGACTCGTATCCCTCTGGCCAGCGCTGGTCAGCAATGGCGTTGGGCCAAGAACTCTCGATTTCTGCACGTGTTAATCCCTGCCAAATCCCAGCATCACGCTCGCGAAGTTCCATGTGAATGCTTACGTCACCTCCGGTGACTTGAGCAATGATCTCAGCAGTGCGGCGGGCACGCTTCAGATCGCTGGACGCGATTTTATCGAAGCCGTCGCCGATGTCGGCAAGCTTATGGGCAGCTGATTCTGCTTGACGTTCCCCAAGCTTGGTTAAAGGCGGATCAGCCTGACCCTGCCATTTTCCTCTAGCGTTCCACTCAGATTGACCATGTCGAAGAATAAGTAAGTCCACCAGGTGTTGATCTCTCTCGTAAGTACCTTAGAGAAGCTAGTGGTTTGAACGGGAAGGACTGTGCCAACCAAAGATAGGATCCGAGAATGGCCAAGGTGACGCTCCGACTGTTTGCAGGGGCTCGAGAAATCGCAGGAGCTGGAAAAATAAGTTATGAGGCCAATACTGTGCAGGGCTTACTCGCCCAAGCGCAAAGTGACTTAGGTCCCGAGTTCACGCAAATATTGGCCATAAGCCGGGTATGGCTCAATGGAGACCCAGTAGAGAATGACTCCGACGTCTCAAACGGGGATGAGGTGGCGGTCCTACCTCCAGTCTCGGGCGGTTGATGAGCTACTCGCAACGTACTTTCGCTGCTTTCTATGGACCAGCTGAGGGCTTGTTCGTTTATTACTCCGTTGGAGTATGTGCACTAATAACTCTTTTGCTGTTAGGGGCCGTTGCCTTTGGGATTGCTATAGGGCTGTTTGCTGTTCTGATAGCAGGCAGTTATGCAGGGCCTTCTGTTTTAGAGCGGCTTCCACCCTCAGCGTTGATTTTGGTTGTTGCCTATAGCGGGCTCTTCAATGACTTTCGTTTATCAGCGTTAGTCGTATTAGCAGCGATGGCCCTCACTCCTTTGATAGCCGTGATAGAGAGCAGAGGATCAATTTCACTGCTTCCTCAAATAGTGAGCATCACAAAGGTTTGGTTACCCGCAGGCGTCGCTGCATCCAGTCTCACTGCATTGGCTGCCCGGGACGCAGCGTCCGCTGGGTTGTTTTTAGTGCTTATCTATTTCCACGATCTGGGTTTGAAGGTATGTGCGCATGAGGGTTCTCAACGCCGTTGGGCTCCCGTTGTGGCCTTATCTGGAATTTTAGCTGTTCTATGGACTTCGGCTCAGATGTCGATATCCCGCATATCCCCCGAGCAGTATTGGCTGTTCGCTTGCATGATGGGTATTGCTATCCCGCTCGGACGATTAACAATGCAACTATTTGTATTCGAAGAGAAACAAAAGCACCTACTCCACGCTTCACATGCTTTAGCTGCACCGCTATGGACCGCTGGAATTGTCGTATTAACTTTTTAAATCTGTTTCTGTTTAGAATCGAGTGGAGTAGTGGCAGCTAGTGACATACCGTGGTCACTTGTGACAGAAACTGAGTTTCCCCACATGTCTGATGGACTTATCCGGAGAATAGGTGTTCTGTCCATGCACACCTCGCCCCTTGACCAGCCGGGCGCGGGTGATAGTGGTGGTTTGAATGTCTACGTCCGTGAATTGGCTGCCTCGATGGCGGGTAAAGGTACGGAGTGCGACATCTACGTTCGTCGGACAAATGCCGATGTCCCAGAAGTGGTAGAACTCGGGACAGGGGTCAATGTCATACAAATTGAAGCTGGCCCGTACGGACTTGAAAAGCCCGACCTACCAGCTGTGGTTGATCTATGGGCTCAAGGTGTAGCCGCATACTTAGAGAGACGACCGGTCAACGCTTTCCATGCTCATTACTGGCTCTCTGGTGTAGCGGGGCATCGTCTAAAGCACGAATTTGATTTACCGCTTGCAGTCACGTTTCACACCTTGGGCCGGATCAAGAGCATCGCTGGTGACTCCGAGCCCGAAGATCGAATACGAGCTGAAGAATTGGTCATTGGCTGCTCGGATGCTGTCTTCGCGTCGGGAAATGTTGAAGCTGATCAACTGGCGTCTCTGTATGGAATTCCCAAAAATCGAATCGAAATATTGACTCCAGGTGTAGAGAGCAAAATCTTTAATCCTGGATCCCTGAGCGCCGCTCGGGACGCTATCGGGCTAGGGGATTACCCGATGTTGCTCTTCGTTGGGCGAATCCAGGCGCTAAAAGGTTTAGATGTGGCGATAGGGGCTCTCGCTATGATGAACAATCAAGAAGCACGCCTTGTCGTGGTGGGAGGTCTTTCCGGCGACGAAGGTACGCAAACTTACAAAGATTTAAAACGGCGAATCGAAACCGATGGACTTGATGACCGCGTTATCTTCGTCGAACCTCAACCGCACCAAACTCTGACGGCGTATTATCGAGCGGCCGATGTTTGTTTAGTTCCGAGTCGATCTGAATCATTCGGACTTGTAGCACTCGAAGCCGCTGCTTGTGGGACAGCAGTTGTAGCTAGCAATGTCGGTGGCCTACGAGACAATGTCGCAGATGGCATCTCCGGGATTCTGGTGAATAAAAGGGATCCGGCGTTATTCGCCGCGGCTATAGATCGGCTTCTGGATAATTCAGAAATGCGATGTGAAATGGGACGTCAAGGTGCACTTCGTGCTTCCATGAATAGTTGGGATCTTGGAGCCGCTAACGCGATAGAAGTCTTTGCCCGGTTGACATCTAAAGAATTGGTTTCCTGCGCGTGACACGGGATGCTGCAACATCCGAAGAACTTGCTGAACTTGAGCAGTTAATCGATGAATGGTTCTACCGTCAAAAAGAAACCCTCCCAATCCTCTTAGATGTAAGTCGGGACGAAGATATCGAAAGACGTTGGTATGCCCGACTTGAAGGAGAGGAGCGAGATGTCACCACTGTGTGGTTGACGCTCGGTCAACGAACTCTGAAATATGAAACCTACTTTTTACCGTACCCAGAGGACAACAAAGAGAAAGTGTTTGAGCTATTACTTCGACGGAATTATGACTTGGTTGGGGCCCAATTTGGGATCGGTCCAGAAGAAGGTATTTTCCTCACCGGAGAGCTGCCCTTTCATGCCGTAGACGAAAACGAGCTCGACAGAATCCTTGGATCGCTGTGGGAGTATGTCGAAAGATACTGGCGTGCAGCACTGAAAATCGGTTTTGCCAATCGCATGAAAAGCGAGAACCCGAAGACGGCAGAGTAAAGAGAGTTGAGTGGCGCGCAGACCCGACCGCTACGGTTGTCCGTATGGTTGAATTGCTGATTGTTGGCGGTGGGAAAATGGGAGCGGCCCTACTTGGGGGCTTGCTAAGTAATGGGCACAAACCTGAAAATATTTTGGTGGTTGAGCTACTGAGTAGCCGTGGTCAAGAACTAACTGAAACCTACGACGTCAGGGTTTCAAGCGAGATAGAGGCATCTGAAGGTGCGATAATCGCGACGAAGCCTGACGTTGTTCCAACAGTTGCTTCAGAGATTGTAGAAGCGGGAACTCAACGACTCTTATCGGTAGCTGCCGGGGTGACGCTCAGGACCATTGATGAGGCAACCGGAGGCAGGGTCCCAGTTATTAGAGCAATGCCAAACACACCTGCGTTGGTGGGAAAGGGAGCGGCTGCAATTTCGGGCAATGACAGAGCAGACGGCGAAGACTTAGCTTGGGCTGAAGAAATTCTGGGAGCTGTAGGAACTGTTGTTCGAACTGAAGAAAAACTTCTTGACGCAGTAACTGGCTTATCAGGTTCTGGTCCTGCATATATTTTCTTGGTAGCAGAAGCAATGATTGACGCAGGAGTGTTGACCGGTCTTAGCCGCCCTGTGGCGGCAGATCTAGCCGTTCAAACTCTTCTAGGCGCTTCGACGTTGCTATCGGAAGGCAAACCACCTGCTGAGTTAAGAGCCGATGTCACGTCTCCAGGGGGCACTACTGCTGCTGGACTAAGAGAATTAGAGAGGCACGGCCTTCGAGCCGCATTCGCAGCCGCAATCGAAGCAGCCAGCCGGCGCTCGCAAGAACTAGGCCAAAACTAAGACATGTCGGAGTTTGCAACGATTACTTGTGTAACAGATTTAGGTACGGACGACGAAAGTGTTGGACTGCTGCGATCCATACTGCATGAGTTGAGCCCTGGTTCAAAAGTGATAGATCTATGCCACCACATAGAACCAAGTGATGTTCGTGGAGGTGCTTTGATGCTGGCGAGAAGCGTTCCCTATTTGTCACCAGGACTTGTGCTGGCATCTGTGGGGGACCTCGCCGGGAGGCCTGCGATCGCTGTCTCGGTTGGCGAAGGCCAATCAATTCTCGTTGGACCAGACAACGGACTGCTTGGCGCCGCTGTGGCGGTTGTCGGCGGCGCTAGTCAAGCTGTACAGCTGACAAACGAAGATTTTCATAATGTATCGCCAGGAGTTGTCCATTCAGCCCGCGACGTTATTGCCCCGGCAATAGGGCATCTAGGAGCGGGCGTTCCACTCCTTGAATTGGGTGAGCAGATAGACCCCAATCTCCTGCTGCCTTCTTTGATACCTGTGCCAAGAAAAGAAGATGATGGTGCTGTCTCAGCTGAAGTTATTAGGCGCACGCGCCAGGGAGCGGCTCAACTCAATATTGACCGAGACACATTGTCGGGCTTCGGTGAAGTAATAATTTTGGAATTTGGAGGTGATCAGCGGGTAGTTCGCCTCCAGCACCCTGCGGATGTTAACCCTGGACAATTAGCGCTTGTCGACGATGAATATGGCTTGTTGGCAATAGCTACAGGTCAGCAAGAAGGGATTGTGCCCGGGGAACTGTCCGTTGGAGCAGAAGTAACTGTGCGAGAAGCCACGTGAGACCCGCCACGACGTTGGTCCTGGGCGCGTTGCTGTTATTTATTATTGTGGCGGCAACCGTTCAGCTCCTGTTCATATCTTTATAACTTGAAGGTGTAAAATTTTTTCAACACCTGCTCTCTCAAGTGGAAACGAGTGCGCGACGCTGCGAGAATGCTGCACCGAAGCAAGCCCTCTCCCTGAACAAAAGGTTGTTATCTTGCAAACTCGGCCTGGAACTCCGTTGACCTGCAAGCGAGGGCTTCATTGATTATCGCTACACGTTCAAGCCCCCTGGCTCGGTGGCAGGCAGAAGCGGTGTCGTCGCGCCTGAAGTCTCAAGGAGTTGAAACTGATTTCCTGCTTGTCTCCACAGAAGGTGACAAAGATCGGGCACGTCAAATTCAGGACATGGCGGGCGAAGGAGTTTTTGTAAAAGAAGTCCAGGTAGCGGTTCTTGAAGGCAGAGCAGATATCGCAGTACACAGTGCGAAAGATTTGCGATCAAGACCAACTGATGGACTGAACCTCGTTGGCTTCTTAGAACGAGGCGATCCGAGGGACGCCCTTATAGGCAAATCACTTGATGAAATACCAGAGGGCGGAGTTGTTGCCAGCGGATCTGCTCGCCGTCGAGTTCAGCTGGTTGACATGCGCCCGGATCTCCAATTTGTTGGTCTGCGTGGGAATATAAAAACCCGGATCGAAATAGCTCAAAGCGTCGATGTTGATGCCGTAGTGGTCGCTAAGGCCGCTCTTGACCGACTTGGAATATCAGAATTAGCAGACCACGTGTTTGAAGCTGATCAAATGATTCCACAGGTAGGCCAGGGAGCAATTGCCATTGAGTGCAGAGAAGATGATCGCGACACGACTGGTTTGCTCAGCGAAATTGTCGATGACTTGACCGGCACCTGCGTCATGGCAGAACGTTCGTATCTAGCAGAGCTTGGCGGTGGTTGTGAACTCCCAGTGGGTGCTTACGCCTATAAAGAAGGGGCCGATCTTTATTTAGAGACGCTTCTCGCTTCCCTTGATGGGGGCACGGTGCTGAGAACAAAACACCAAGGTAACGACCCAGTGACATTGGGCGCCCAAACAGCCCAGGAACTGCTGGCGAGCGGGGGTTATAACTTGCTTGCAAAGGGCGGAGATAGCTCTTGAGTGCTGATTTGCTGGCAGGGAAATCGGTCGTAGTTACAAGGCCGTCACACCAGAGCCAGGAACTAATTGCAGCTTTGACAGACATAGGTGCGGAAGTTCTTCCAGCTCCCGCGATTGCAGTGGTGCCACCTCTGGATGGTGGCCAACCTTTAGATGACGCTCTTCTCAGGCTGGATCGCTTCTCGTGGATTGCTTTTACCTCCTCGAATGCCGTTTCGGCACTCATGGCTAGGGCGGCCCGCCGCGGTGTTCTAAAAAAATTTGACGGACTGCGTTTAGCCGCGATTGGTCCCTCTACGGCTTCCAAAGTGTTGTCTGAATTCAAACGAGAACCAGATCTGGTGCCAAGTAGAAATAATGGTCTTTCGCTGGCGGATGCATTCCCAGCTCCCACGTCCGATGATCATGTTTTGATACCGATGGCAGCTGATGGCCGACCAGAACTTTCCGACATTTTGGAAAGTAAGGGCTGGAAGGTGAACCGGGTTGCTGCTTATAGGACGGTGTTCCCTTCACTAGAGGATGATTTAGTGAAGAGAGTCATTCGAGCAGATGTTGTGACCTTCGCTTCGCCGTCGGCTGTCAAGGGCCATATCGAACAAACAGCCCACCGTATAACATCCAAAATTGTTGTGATTGGAGAAACGACGGCAGAAGAATGTCGACTTCAAGGTTTAGAAGTTGCAGGCGTCGCGAAATCTCAGACGACTGAAGGCTTAGTCCAAGCGGTGATCGGAGTCCTCGAGTGACTATCGAGGCTCGAGCGCTAATCATAGATTTTGACGGAACGATCATTGATACCGAGAGTCCTGCTTACGAATCCACAGCTCAGATATGGGCCACTAATGGAATCGATTTTCCGATGGATTGGTGGCTCGCCGGAATGGGAACCGACCGTAAATCGGCATGGGTAGAAGAACTAGAGGACCGGCTTGGAAAACAGCTAGATCATGATTCTGTAATGAAAGAGCGGCAGCGCATTAAAGATGTACTTACCGAAGAGCAGCCTGTATTGCCGGGCGTCGTGGACCTGCTCGAAGCTGCGGAGAAACGAGGGATCGCAACAGCGGTAGCTTCCAGTTCTCCTCATAATTGGGTTGATCGTCATCTTAAGCGAGTGGGCCTGTTTGAAAGCTTTTCGTGTGTCGTGTGCCGGGACGATGTAGGTGGAACTTCCAAACCAGCACCAGATGTTTTTCTTCGCGCAATGCAAATACTTGGAGTAACAGCAGGATCTGCAGTTGCTGTCGAAGATAGCCCGAACGGTCTAAGGGCTGCCTTGGCTGCAGGTCTCCGCACCATCGTCGTGCCCAATCCCCTGGTCGAGGCTCTAAATTTTTCAGGGGCCTACGCTCGATATAAGTCTCTTGATGATTTACCGGCAGACGATTTGCTTGACCTAGTTTTTCGTGATCCAAATTGACTTGATGCTACCCAGCCTGGCTTTTCCGAAAAAATCGAGACCAAGACGTTTTGTGGTAGGTAGCTAATCACGATCAGGAATTAGCCGAGCTAGGACCTTCCCAATCTCATAAACCGACTCGGTGCCCCCAGCATCGTTATTTACCAAATTGGTTGAAATTCTCATGACGAGTTCGGTTAGGACCCGCGATTGAATACCTAGAAGAGTAAACCGCCGCATTAAACCTGGTTTTCCTAAGGCCTTAGTAACCAATCTTCCCAAGCGGTAGTAGTGGTCATAGCTTGAAACAAGCTGTTTTTCATATCGACGAAGTTCGAGCCCATCGCCCGTTCGAATCGCATCATTAACCACAGAGGCAGCTAATCGACCATTGCTTAAAGCTGGCTCGACGCCATCACCGTTAAACGGATTTACGCTTCCCGCTGCATCTCCAACCACAACCCAGTTAGGTCCTGATCTTGGTCGGACAGATGCCCCCATCGGTAACCGTCCACCTTCAGGTTCACATTCAATACTGGCGGTATCAACATGCCAAGCCTCCGGTATTTGCTGCAACCATTGGTCAAACAGTTCTCGAATCGATTGAGGGTCGTTTCCATGGTGGTGGCTCAATAGCCCGACCCCAGTATTCACGGTCCCATCACCAAGCGGAAAGATCCATCCGTAACCAGGCAATTGGTGGCCCGTGTTATCACGGAGATCAAAGACCGATTCGATGATGTTCTCATTACTGCGAGGACTAGGGAAATAGCCTCGCATAGCAATTCCTTGAGCATAAGTTCTGGTTCTAGCAGTACCTAGGGCCCTACCGAATGGGGAGAGTGGGCCATCGGCAATAATTACAAATCGAGCCCGGACTTCAATTTCTCCCTCAGGCCCAGTTCCATATCCGGAACCGACTGCGCGACAACCGCGCAAATGACCATGTTCGATTATTGGCTCTGTAACTTCGACACCGGTCCAAACTTGAGCACCTGTGGTGTCCGCGTGTTCCACCAAGAGTTTGTCGAGAGATCGACGTCGAATTGCCAAACCGTGACTTGGATGGTCATGATCTGTGGGCCATTGGAGCTCAATACTTTGTCCATGGGCGGTCATGCGTAAACCGTGGTGTTGGTGAAAATTGTTATTACCGACTTCGATACCCATATCGGCTAAGTGGCCGACCGCTTTTGGTGTTAGAGCGTCCCCACAGACGCGCTCGCGAGGCATGATCTCTTTTTCGAGTAATACAACCATTCGGCCCGACTTCGCGGCCCAATGAGCCGCTGCTGCACCGGCCGGCCCGGCACCTATTACAAGCACCTCAGTAGAAAGACGCATAGTCATCAGCGCATTTCCTCCGGCTTTAGTTTGACGCTTTCACCATTATGATCAGGCTGCTATTGCATTACCAGAACTAGTGGCCTCCGCCTCCATGGCCTCCGCTTACGTCCTTGCCCCCGCCGAGCTCTTCCCATTCAGCATCACGAAGTTCGATCTCTTCATCGCTTAGCAATTCTCCGCTCAAGACTTCGCGAATATATCTGGCTACTGAATAGATCTTGTAGTCGGAAAGGGTTCCACCAAAGCCAGGCATATTCGCGCCAGTTTCGCCAGAAATATGTGCGCCTCCGGGTCTATCAGTAGCGCCATACGGATTCCCGATGCCGATACCTTCAGAGCCAACGGTAAGCCAGAGAATTAGGTCGGCATCAAGTTTCGGGAATGTCAACAACACTTCGCCGTTGTATAGAGGCCGCCCGACACCTCCGCCTTCGCTTCCAGCCCCGTCACCTCCATGACAACTGGCACATTGCGCAGCGTAAGTTGCAGCACCTTCCGTTATCGCAGTCACAGGCTCTGGTGGTGGTTCCGTCATCTTGACGTAAACAAATGCCCACAATGGCAGGAAAAACATTATGGGTAGAACCCACATAGGAATTTTCGTCCTGCTCTTGGCAGCGGTAACCCACTGAGGCTCAATCTCGATGTCAGTAACTTGCTCAAGTTTGGCATCGGCTTTGGCGGCAGCAATTACATCAGCGCTGCTAGGCCCCGAACTAACTTGGCCACCATCACTGTCTGCTGAGCTAGAAGCGACAGCAGCTCCGCTGCCATCGTCTTCAAGCAGGCCGAGCGCTATTCGCCTCTGTCTAGAACGCTCAAATAGATACTCGGGAACTTCGGTCACTTTGCCCTCCGCGGAATTCCGACCTGGAATCTCGCATAGCGGATTTTACTGTTACAAAAATAAGATACGTGCGCTCATCAAAGATAGGCGCTGACGGGGGTCGGGCACCAAGTTTGGCAGACACTTTTTCTCGAAGTTGGGCTCGGAATAAAGTTCTTCAAAAAAATCCTGCTTTGGGTTCGGCATTGGTCGCTCGCGAGTGCCACCATATAGGGCATTCTTGAGTTGCGAATCCGTCGTTAAATGCGTGGTAGAACGTCGACCGATCCGGGCGTTACTCGGGTAGATTTGAACTTGGATTCACGTTGTGAATTTGCATAGGGTGGAGTTCCCCGGAATCTCACCAAGATTTTAGTAAGCACGCACCGATAGTAAGAAGTAGATAGGAGGGCCAGTGGTCGCACTTGTGACATCGATCTTGATCACCGGTCTAATGGTTTATGGCATCGTCTTCTACGGGCGCCGTCGGCCTATTGATCGTCCCACCTCGTGGGGTGAAGCCATGCTTGGGGCAACATTCATATTCATGCTCCTCCTTATGGTCTTCGGAGTCGTACCAGATCGCTGGATTCGTCTCACCGATAATGAATGGGGATGGTCTGTTGAGCGGATGCTGTTTACGGAGGGCCAGTTCATAGATGGGGACCCGATTACTTTTCCGCCGATGCGGATGGACTTGAAAAAGGTTTCTGACATCGTCGTAGTCGTCGAACACATAGTTGCTCTGGCTGGGCTTCCCTTCCTATGGCTTTGGTGGCAGAAACGAGATGAGAAAAAAGCAGTTGCAGAACCAGTATCAGATTTTGGCCGTCCACTTATGAAGGGCAACTGATATGGCTAAGACTGAAGCCAATCCGCCAATGCCAAGGTTCGTAGACGATTATGTACTGCAAACAGTCGACGCTGATTATCTTGCCGCTGCGGTAAAGCCAAAGCAATTCATCAATATTGACCAGTCCGAGTGCATTCAATGCGAGGGCTGTGTTGATATCTGCCCTTGGAAATGCATTCACTACATAGCTCTTGACGCTATTGACGAAGCTGTTGATGCGGATCTTCCCGGTTTAGACCCAGCAGATAACGCGATTTTTATTATTGATGACGATGTATGTACTCGCTGTGCCCTATGTGTAGATAGATGCCCTACGGGCGTCATAACGTTGGGCAAAGTGGTGGAAAATCCTCCGGCCGAAGGTGATACGCACGGTCGGACCCACACCCACGGCTACGCCTACGGCATGCGACTCTGAGGAATAGACGGAATTTAAATGGCAAACCAAATCGAAAAACCCAAGCAGTCGCTGCCTGAAAAACTGCAGCAAGGCGCTTCATCCGCAGCGGACTGGATGCAAGACAGTCAATTCTGGACCTCAATTTTTCGGCCAGGATCTATTTTCCGCAAGGGATATACCGATAGCCCGAGAAATCGGTCCTATGTGATTATGAACAGCGTGCTGTACCACCTTCATCCCGTGAAGGTGAAGCGCCACGCTGTAAAGGTCAGTTACACGTTGTGTCTCGGTGGACTCAGCTTCTTCCTATTTATCTTGTTGACGATAACGGGCATATTCCTCATGTTCTTCTACCGCCCGACTGCTGCTGCGGCATGGGCGGATATTGAGTCTTTGCACACGCAAGTTAGTTTCGGTCTACTCGTTCGCAATATGCACCGATGGGGCGCCCACTTGATGGTGCTGTCCGTTTTCCTGCATATGGCTCGAGTCTTCTATCATGGCGCATATAAAGCTCCGCGTGAGTTCAACTGGGTTATAGGAGTCATCCTCCTAAAGCTCACGCTCTTGCTGTCCTTTACCGGTTACCTGCTGCCATGGGATCAATTGTCTTTGTGGGCCGTCACCGTGGGTACAAACATGATGGGCTTCACGCCGGTCTTTGGTGACCAAGTCCGCTTTGTGCTCTTGGGAGGCAAGCAAATTGGTGCTGAAACGCTCCTCCGATGGTACGTGCTGCACGTATTAATGCTCCCGTTCGTCCTTGTCATATTCCTGGCAATTCATTTCTGGAGAGTCCGCAAAGACGGCGGAATCTCTGGACCGCTCTAGATCGGCGGGTGAAAGCAATCTCATGACTGAAATTCCTGAACATCTCTTAAAGAGAAGCCAAGAAGCTAAGGCGAAAGCCGATGGCGGTTCAACGCCAACCAGTGACGCCGTCGTTGCTTCGCCTTCGGACGATGATGGCGAAACAATCCCACGGTCATTGCTTGAACAAAGTCAACAGGGAGGAACTCCTGCCGCCGCCGGGGGTGGAGTTGCAACCATTGCGCCACCAGCAATGGCGGGACCAAGCGGCAACACCCACAGGTTGCTGACTGTAGTGAAGTCGGGATCCATTCAAGACGTAAAAGCCAGCCCGGGAGACAAAGTTCACGTATGGCCACATCTCCTCGCCGCAGAGTTCACATCGGCACTCTTTCTTACGGCTTTTGTGCTGGTTTTCTCGTTATTCATTAACGCGCCGTTACTTGAATATGCGAATCACAACGCCACACCAAACCCTTCTAAAGCACCGTGGTACTTCTTAGGTCTTCAAGAGTTGCTTACCATGTTCGACCCGATGATTGCGGGTGTGACCATCCCCGGCATCGTTTTGGTGCTCCTGGGATTCGCTCCGTACATCGACCGTAATCCCTCCAATGCCCCTGAAGATCGAAAATTTGCGATCTCTATTCAGACAATTCATCTGATGTTTTGGGCGGTACTAGTCATTATTGGTTCCTTCTTTAGGGGCCAAGGTTTCAACTTCACCTACCCGTGGGACACCGGCCTCCACGGCATTTTCCACCTCTAAGGAGCAGCGCAGTGTCAAGCGGTACAGTCATCGCCATAGCTATCCCTGTGCTTGTGGTTCTTGCTGCAGTGGTCGGCTTCACATCTTTGCGTCGACGTGATGCTCAAGGGCTAGGTCACTTGTCGCGTGAAACCCGTAAACGAGACGCTGGATCACTCGGAACTGCCCCCATGAGTGATGAAGCCAGGGAATTAGAACGCTCCGTTGCCCTAGCTAGGGTCGGCGGCGAAGTAGCCGTACCAGAACCGGCGACGCCAGAAATCTGGAGCCCGCCCGACCCCGAAGAGGTTGGTGTCACAAGACGCCAATTCTTAAATCGTGCATCAATCACACTGATGACCATGGGTCTGTCTGCCTTTGGAGCTGCCAACATTGCGTTCCTATGGCCACGCCCTACTGGTGGATTCGGATCCAAGGTTAAAATCGGAACCATTTCTTCCGTCAATGACGTCATAGCGTCATCGTCTCCCGCCGTCAGCTTCTCCTATTTTTCGGAAGCGCAAACTTATCTTCAGCCGTATCCAATGGATGACGCAACGCAACAAGCAGCTGAAGCTGTGTATTCAGGAGCGGTGCTTGACGGAATCAAAATGGGCTACGTAGCTCTATGGCAAAAGTGCCCCCATCTCGGATGCAAAGTCCCATCTTGTGCTACTTCTCAATGGTTCGAATGCCCTTGCCACGGCTCCCAGTACAACCGGGTCGGCGAAAAGAAGGTTGGGCCTGCACCAAGAGGTATGGACCGTTTCCCAGTGATTATCGATGGAGACAAGGTCATTATCGACACAGGTAGTCCAACGCAGGGTCCGCCGATCGGCACAGATACGACCGGGCAAGGCCTAGAAGGACCTCATTGCGCGTGATGAATCTTTTTCCTTTCCCTCTAACAAGCCGCATCGTGGCAGGAGTCAATAAACAGTGATGTATGCCGCAACTACCGAGCGTTCAATCGCCATGGTCCTTTTGGCCGTCGTGGTTGTTGGTTGGGCAATATATGTCTTTGTCAACATTCGACAAAGTAAGGGTGAAGTTGGAAGCGAGATTGAACTCGCTGCCAACCGAGGGTCGTTACCAGACGACGAGTTCCTTGAAGGAAGTAGGCTTGAACGAGTCCAAGCTTTTGGTGTACTGATGCTTCTGATAATTGCATTGGTCTTGCCTATCTATTGGCTTAAAGAAGGCGGACGGCGCGATGGAGCTGAGCGCGGGTTCGGTGAACGTGCTGCCGCAGCAGGCGAGCGACTTGCTGCAGAACTTGAGTGTGTCGTTTGTCACGGTGCTGACCTAGGCGGGGCAAATTATGCACCGGTGGTTCTAGATATCGGTAACCAATTCAGTGATCAAGACACGTATATCGTTAAAACCACTTGGCGAGCGCCGGCCCTTGACAGCGTCTTTACCCGCTTTGATACCGATGCGGAAAACTTGGACGAAGTAGATGAGGTGCGACAAATTCTTAACTATGGCCGAGGCGTTATGCCTGCCTGGGGCCTACCCGGCGGTGGTCCATTAACTCCCCAGGAAGTCGACAACCTGATCGCATGGATGTGGCGAGAGAGGCTGTCGGACGAGGAAGTAGCTGCAGAAGCGCTGCAAGCAAAAGAACAAGAGATGGCTGCTCACCCTGAAAAGAGCGAAGGCCAAGTTCTATTCGAACTGCACTGTGCTCGCTGTCACACGCCTCGCTGGCCAGCACGAGGCCCTGCTCAACTACCCAACAACGGCGGCGTAGTCGAAGTGATACCAGGGCCTCCGGGGTCAGGGCGCTATGGCCCGGCACTTAATGCGGTAAGTCTTGAACGGCTGTTTCCCGATATTGAAGACCAAATGGCGTTCATAACATCCGGGGCTGCCGACAATGTTGCGTACGGCGAATTTGCTCGACTTGGCAATTACGGAATGCCAGGCTTCGGGCGAATTCTTACCCAAGATGAGATCCGAGCGATCTCAGAGTATGAGCGCAGTTTGGACCCAGCGGAACAATCAACAGTCCAGTTTGCAGAGCTTCATACATCAAAGGATGAGCAATGACGCTGATGGCTTTAGTGGGGTGGGACCCAGTTCTCACAGGTTATTTGGCTGTACTGCTCAGCATTATTGTTCTCTGCGGGTCGACTTATCTACTTCTTGCAACCAATCTCGGGGTCAGACTTGGGTTCCTTGTCGCCTGGACTGGTCTGTGGGGATGGAACCTCATAATGGGCGTCATCTGGTGGTTTTTCGGGATTGGGTGGGTCGGACATGGTCCGGCATGGGAAGTGACCCACGTAAGCACAAACCCCGAAGCGGTCCCTGTTGAACTAGTCCAAGAGTTGAACAACGACTTATCCAGCGAACCAACCAGTGGTTGGCAGGTTGTAATTGAAGCCGATGCGCAAGCAACAGCAGATGCTGCAGTTGTTTGTAGCGACGTAGATCCACGCCGCTTGGAAACAGTTAACACCTGTTTGTTTAGTGCAGCCACTGATTATCAAGTTCACAGAGTTATGCGGGTCGGCGGGGAACGCTACCGGCCGCTTGGAATTCCAGATAACGCAGTGACCCAGTACTTCATTCCTAGTAGAGGCCGGCCCCACTATGCGGCTGTTCAACTCCAGCCCTACAAACCCACGGCCGAAATTGACCCGAACAAACTAGGAGCGGATGGAAAAGTCCTGCTTCCCGTGGCGGAACTAGACGAGGCAGCACCGATTTATACCGTTGTAATGGTCAGAGACCAAGGCAATCTCAGGCTGCGACCAGCACTTGTAGCTATCTTCTCAGGATTGCTTTTTGGTTTAGGTTGTTATCACCTTCACCGACGAGACCAAGCCGTTTGGGCTGTCCGGGAAGCAGCGGGGAACTGAACTAGGGGAAGGGGCAAATTGAGATGGAGCAGTATCTCCCGGTTCTGACCCTAGGAGTACTCGGGGTTCTCTTCGTGCTCCTTAGCATTGTCGCCTCCCGCTTGTTAGCACCGGAGCGCAACACAGTTGCGAAGAGGTCTGCTTACGAGTGCGGTGTCACAGAGCAAGTAGCAATACCCGAACGATTCCCAGTGAAATTCTATTTGGTCGCCATGCTCTTCATCATGTTCGATATTGAAATCGTGTTCTTGTATCCCTGGGCAGTCGCCAATGACGAATTGGGCCTGTTCGGTTTAGTGGCTATGGCAATCTTTGCAGGGATCTTCTTTCTCTCGTTTGTGTACGAACTGGCTAAAGGTGGCCTTAATTGGGGCCCTGGTCGACGTTTATTGACGCCAGTTACTAGTCCTGAACGAACAACCACATCCACAATTCGAAAGGTCGGCCTCGAGGGCCGTATCGAGATGGAGACCTCTGATAACGACTCCGAGGCGGCCTAATGGCAGATCTTTCAGATATAAAACATAAGTTGGGTCTCGGTGACGATGGACTTGCTGGCCTCGGCCACAACATAATCACGGCACCAATTGAAGAGTTAGTGAAGTGGGCTCGCCGACGAAGCCTAATGCCAGCCACCTTTGGACTTGCTTGTTGTGCGATTGAGATGATGGCCACTGGAACAGCGCATTACGACATGGCTCGCTACGGGATGGAAACATTCCGTGCCTCACCCCGACAAGCAGACCTCATGATCGTCGCAGGTCGAGTCAGTCAGAAGATGGCACCTGTCTTGAGACAGATATACGACCAGATGATGGAGCCAAAATGGGTTATCAGCATGGGGGTGTGCGCCTCAAGCGGCGGGATGTTCAACAACTATGCGATCGTTCAGGGTGTAGACCAAGTAGTGCCTGTGGATATTTACGCGCCTGGATGTCCCCCTGGCCCAGAAACATTGTTGCACGCCATTCTTGCGTTGCACGAAAAAATCCGAACCGGTGAGCTCACCCAAAGGCGTAAACAAACCGGTCGAGGGGCCGAAATTGAACTCGGGCAAGAGGCAGCTTTAGATGGCCAACCCGAGCCTGTAATCATCAAAACCGGGGGTCTTTATGACTGATTCACCCCCGCTTGGCGATGAAGAAACCGAATCCGGATCAGAACCCAATCCTGAAGAAAGTGTTGAGACGCTCCACGGAGTTGCTGTGACGTCTACCAATGGTCAAACTGTTCTACACCCGGACAGAGATGAATATCACGAGCTTGTCGAAGCTTTGAAAGCGGAAGGCTACGGCGTGTGTGTCGACCTTTGCGGCGCTGACTATTTAGGTAATGAGACTCGGTCCTTGCCGCGAGGTGTCATGGCTGAACGTTTCGAACTCATAGTTAATCTTCTTGATGTTCATGCACCGAGGCGTATTCGTATCAGAACCCAGGTTGCCGAGGCTGACCCATCTGTTACGACTATTACAGATGTCCATCCGGGAGCAGAAGCGATGGAACGAGAAGCTCAGGATATGTTCGGTTTGAAATTTGAAGGGCATCCAGATCCGAGCCCCATTCTTTTGCCTGATGATTGGCAGGGTCACCCGCTGCGTAAAGATTTTTCGATGGGCCGCATCCCAGTCCAATTCAAGGCGGTAGATGGGCGGTGACGACCTTAGACCATCTCCGAAACCGCGACGCCGTGCTGAGAATGTCGGAAACGGAGGCAGAAGAACGAGCATCTGTTGTCGACCCTGACGACGAACGAATGATTATCAATATGGGTCCTCAGCACCCATCAACCCACGGCGTGCTGCGCGTGACCATGGAATTACAGGGTGAAACGGTCCTGCGTTCGAAACCCGTTATCGGTTACCTGCATACCGGTATGGAAAAAACGGCAGAAGACCTCACCTTTCTGCAAGGACCTACAAATGTCACCCGCATGGATTACGCGGCACCGTTGTTTACAGAGCTGACTTTCTCCTTGGCAGTTGAAACGTTGTTAGAAGTTGAAATCCCCGACAGGGCAACGTGGATTCGAATGCTCATGTGCGAGCTGAACCGGATGTCCTCGCACCTTTTGTTCTTGGCTACAAACGGAATGGATCTAGGGGCCGTAGGCATGATGATCTACGGCTGGCGCGAACGTGAAGAAGTCCTTCGTTTTTTCGAAAAAGTTACTGGTCTCCGGATGAACCACAACTACATCAGGCCAGGCGGCGTAGCGGCTGATCTCCCAGATGGGTGGAGGGAAGATCTGCATAACATCCTTCAAGTGCTGCCTGAACGGCTTGAGCAATTTGATGTGCTGATGACCGGACAACCCATCTGGCGGGAACGTACTCAAGGGATCGGTGTTATTACGACTGAAGAAGCACTGGCCCTAGGCGCTACTGGTCCGATCCTGCGGTCAACAGGTTTTGCCTGGGATCTGCGTCGAGCGATGCCGTATCTAGCCTATGACCAGGTTGATTTTGACATTGTCGTCGGTACATATGGCGACACATTCGATCGTTATGCAATACGACTCAATGAGATTCGAGAGTCAATGCGCATTGTCGAACAATGCATAGAAATGATGCCCGAGGGGCCGTATCGGACTGAAGATCGGAAAGTTACGCCGCCTCCGCGAGCTCGCATTGATGAGTCCATGGAAGCTCTCATCCACCATTTCAAGATTTTTACGGAAGGTTTTAAGGTTCCGTCAGGTGAGGTCTATACATCGGTCGAATCCCCTAGAGGAGAACTGGGTTGTTATTTGATATCTGATGGTGGGCCAAAGCCTCAGCGGATGCATATACGGGCGCCGTCTTTTGTAAATCTGCAAACGCTCCCACACATGATGCATGGGGGCCTTCTTGCAGATGCCATCGCCGTCATTTCATCGATTGACCCGATTATGGGGGAGGTTGATAGATGACATTCTTTACCGATGAAAATTTAGTTTTGGCGGAAGAAATTATTGGTCGCTACCCCAAGCCCCGTTCGGCCATGATCCCGCTGCTGCATCTAGCTCAAGAACAAGAGGGCTGGGTAACCGATGAAGCGATGACACAAATAGGGGAGTTAGTAGGCACCACTAGTGCAGAGGTGCTGGGGACGTGCTCCTTTTACGAGATGTTTAAACGCCATCCGGTCGGAAAATATGTGATCAATATCTGCACGACAATGTCATGCGCGTTGATGGGCGCGGGCGAATTGATGGAACACGCCGAATCGCGGCTTGGAGTGAGATCTGGGAGCACTACTTCTGACGGTTTATTTACTTTAGAAGGTGCTGAATGCCAGGCTGCGTGTACCGAAGCTCCGTGCCTGCAAGTCAACTATCGACACCAATACAGAGTCACCGCAGATCAATTTGATGAATTGATAGATGAACTCGCCTCGTCTGATCCCGGGGTGCCCGACCATGGAGTTTTGTCGCAAATTCGCCAACACATTCCTGAAGATCGATTTGTAGGGGCTGTAGCCCCTGAAGAAGTGACAGTCGCACCCGTTTGGTTGACTGAAGATGGAGAATCCTAGTGAATGAAATGACTGGGACTCCGATTGCCCATGCCCCGGGGTTTATAGCTAACGAGACCCCGCGGATTGTGACCGCTCGTTTCGATTATGAGGATTCGCACACTCTTGAACGGTACGAAGCAACAGATGGATATCAGGCCCTAAGAAAAGCTTTGCAGCGGACCCCAGAAGAAGTGCACAGCGAAGTGAGGGATGCGACGTTGCTTGGCCGAGGCGGTGCTGGCTTCCCGGCTGGTGTCAAATGGGGCTTTTGTCCACCAGGTGTTTGGCCCAGATACCTCGTTGTTAATGGTGATGAGTCAGAGCCCGGAACCTACAAAGACCGCCTGTTGATGGAACTAGACCCCCACCAACTTATTGAAGGATGTTTAATCGCTTGTTACGCGGTCGGACTTAGTCAATGTTTTCTATACATCCGAGGTGAGATGGCAGTGGCACAAGAGCGCGTTGCCCAAGCGCTGAACGATGCTTATGAAGCTGGCTATGTCGGGAAGAATATTTTGGGAAGTGAATTCTCCGTCGACATCGTTTTGCATTGGGGGGCAGGAGCCTATGTGGTCGGGGAAGAGACAGCGCTGATTGAAAGCCTTGAGGGAAATCGTGGGATGCCGAGACTAAAGCCTCCATATTTTCCGGCGTCAATCGGTTTATACGGGCAACCGACAATCGTGAACAACGTCGAAACTTTGGCCAACCTCCCCTGGATTATCCAACACGGCGCAAACGCGTTCACAGCTATTGGAACTGAAACTTCCCCCGGAACCCGAATGGTCGCCGTTAGTGGTCATGTAAAAAGGCCAGGTGTTTACGAAATTGTGAACGGCTCCACTACGTTTCGTGACTTGCTTTACGGAAGTGATATGTGTGGCGGCATACGAGACGACAACCAACTTAAGGCGTTCGTCCCTGGCGGCGGTTCAGCACCTTGGTTTACTCCTGACCAACTCGATCTACCATTCGAAGCCAGCCAAGTGGGCCCTCAAGGATCGATGTTGGGGTCCGGTGCGATCATGGTTATGGATGAAACAACCGATATCCCGGCTGCGGCCCTAACGTTGACAAAATTTTATGCCCACGAATCATGCGGTAAGTGCGTTCCCTGCCGAGAGGGCGGAACTTGGCTTGAACAAATACTCCGCAGAGTTGTTGCGGGCCGAGGAACGCAGCGAGATCTTGAATTGTTGATTGAGGTTGGCGAAACAATTTGCCCTGGTGAATTCCCGCATGCAGCGGTTCCGTCAAAAGGTATCGAGGCTGCCCCTTTCCCCTACAGGATGACGACAATCTGCTTCGTCGGTCCATCTGCCTTTGCTCCAATTCATTCTGCGCTCACTCTTTTCCGAGAAGAATTCGAAGCCAAAGTCGCTGGTAACGAGACCAGAACGATGATCGAGGTGGCTGTCGATGTCTGAGCAAGATGTAAACGAAGTCACCGTCATAGTTAATGGGAACCAAATTGAAGCGCAGCCAGGCGAGATGCTCATTGCGGCAGCCGATCGCGCTGGGGTCCACATTCCAAGATTCTGCTACCACGAGCGGATGTCACCGGTGGGTATGTGCCGGATGTGTCTAGTCGATGTTGATACCGGTCGAGGCCCTATGCTCCAACCGTCGTGCATGGTCCCAGTATCCGAGGGAATGGTCGTTGATACAGAATCGGAGGACACGAAACGAGCGCAAGAAGGAATTCTTGAGTTCCTTTTAGTCAATCATCCGCTTGACTGTCCTGTTTGCGACAAAGGTGGGGAGTGCCCACTCCAAGACCAGACCCTTGCATACGGACCTGGTGAATCGCGGTTTGTTGAAGAAAAACGTCACTATGAAAAACCAATCCCGATATCGGATTTGGTTCACTTAGATCGCGAGCGGTGCATTCTTTGCGACCGATGCACCCGATTTGCCGATGAAGTTGCCGGTGATCCGCTGATTCAATTCACAGAACGGGGAAATTCGACTCAAGTACTCACATTCCCCGATGAGCCCTTTAGCTCTTACTTCTCAGGGAACACTGTGCAAATTTGCCCCGTTGGTGCGCTGACGGCAGCGCCCTATCGGTTTAAGGCACGGCCCTGGGACCTCGAAGAGAACGAGTCAACATGTACGACTTGTTCCATGGGTTGTCGCATTGCGGTTCAGTCGTCGAGAAACGAACTCGTTCGATATCTCGGTGTCGACGTTGAGTCGGTCAACCATGGATGGCTTTGTGACAAAGGAAGATTCAACTTTGAGGCTGTGAACAGCGATCAGCGCCTTACTACTCCCTTTGTTCGAGACCCAGATAACCAACGACAACTGCTAGGAACTGACTGGGGTTCCGCGCTAGCAAGCTCAGCTGAAGCCATTCGCAGTGCCGGTCCTCAAGGGGTCGGAATCATTGGCGGCTCAAGACTGACAAACGAAGATGCATACGCCTGGTCAAAATTCGCTCGTTCGGTAATCGGTACTGACAATGTTGACGCACAATTAGGTGATGGCCTACCGGCAGAGTTGGTCTTAGGGCTTCCATCCGCCACGATCGCAGATGCGTGTGAAGCAGACACTGTTCTCATAGTTGGTCCGGATCTGAAAGAAGAGTTGGCAATACTGCATCTCCGATTACGGGGAGCCGCTACAAAGGGTCAAACTCAAGTAGTCGAAATAGGAGCTGCTGCAACTGGAAGTGAGCCATACGCTCAACGCTCCATTCGCTGCGAATCAGGTGAAACAGCGAAGGCTCTTAGCGAACTACTGAGTAGCGATGACCCACTGGCAAAACAACTTCGTGACGGTTCTGTTGTAGTAGTTCTGGGACGATCATCGGTTGCTGAATCGGTAGATCCGGCGCTTGCTACGGCATCGGTAATTCGAACGGAACTTCCCCACGCCACTTTCTTGGTTGCGCTGCGGAGAGGAAATGTGCGAGGAGCTCTCGACATGGGTCTTGCTCCAGGGATCCTTCCTGGGCGTACCCGAATTAGTGATCCCAGTGCAATGCTTAACCAGAAATGGCAGCAAATCCCTGAAGAAAAAGGTCTCGACACTTCTGAAATGCTGCAAGCCGCTGCCGCAGGACAAATTGAAACATTGATCTTGTTGGGAGCAGACCCGCTTTCTGATTTCCCTGATCGAAATCTTGCAGCAGAAGCCATTCAGAAAGCGCAAACGGTTATAGCAATTGACAACTTTGTCACTTCTTCAGTAGAGCAAGCCGACATTGTCTTGCCAGCAACGGCGTATGGCGAACAAAGTGGCACCACAACAAATATTGAAGGGCGTATCAGCAAGGTGGCCCAAAAAATCACCCCACCAGGATCAACTCGCGATGACTGGATGATTGCTACAGAACTGGCATGGCGTCTCGGGGGTGACTTGGAGTTGACTTCTAAAGAAGATATTTGGCGCGAAATTGAACAAGTCGCACCCAGTCATTCGGGCGTTACTTTAGAAAGAGTGCGCAGCGCTGAAACATTCGAGGGAATTCTGGTTCAAGAAACTTCAATAGATCTGAATTTGCCCGCCCCGAAGGACACGCCAGCTGCTGATGGGTACGGATTGAGGCTTATTAGCGGTCGTAAGTTATGGGATGCGGCGACAGCTACAGCGAATAGCCCGTCATTGCGAAATTTGGCAGAATCGCCAAGTCTCAAGGTGAACTCAGCTGACCTTCAGCGGCTAGGTATACCAACTGGTACCGAAGTCCGGGTCATCTCTACCCGAGCCACCGAAAATCTGACAGTAGTGGCTGACGACAGTGTCCAACGGGGAACCGCAGTACTGCCATTTAATCAACCAGGCGGAAGCGCTAATCGCTTTATAGATGCCACCGCGGTGATCAACGACATCAGAATTGAAACCTTGTGACGGGGGACCCGCTCTTTCTCGATGGGGTTGACTTGGCTGACATCGGCATCATGGCTCTCAAAGTGCTTGTTGCTTTCACGTTTTTGCTTGTTGCTACCATGTTTATGGTTTGGTTCGAGAGAAAATTGATTTCGGACATGCAGAACCGGATCGGTCCTAATGTGGCAGGTCCATGGGGGCTATTACAAACCTTTGCCGATGGAGTTAAATTCTTCTTCAAAGAGGACCTCCGCCCAGAAAACGCCGACCCTCTAGTTTTTCGGCTGGCGCCCTACATAGCGGCAGTCACAGCATTCTTATCGTTCGCCGTTGTACCTATCGGAGGTTCCTTTGGTGGCGGTTCCTCAGGGACTGTCACAATTTTCGGGCGGGAGACCTACTTGCAAGTAGCCGACCCACCGATCGGCATTCTTCTGTTACTTGCGATGTCGTCAATTGCTGTTTATGGAGTCATGCTCGCTGGATGGGCATCCGGCTCAAAATATCCGCTTATAGGTTCGGTGCGTGCTTCGGCACAAGCAATCTCTTACGAGGCGGCTCTAGGGATGGCTACGGTGGTAGTCGTAATTCTCGCCGGCACCCTTTCAACTCACGGAATTGTCGCGGCTCAATCAGGTGGCGTTAGTAGATGGTTCGTTGTTTCTTCGGGAATTGTCCCGTTCATCGTGTTTCTCATTGCTGCAACGGCGGAACTTAACCGCCCACCATTTGACTTGGTTGAGGCGGAACAGGAGTTGGTAGGAGGCTTCCATACCGAGTATTCGTCGATTCGTTTCGCCCTTTTCTTCCTGGCGGAATTTATGAATGTCATAACCATGTCGGCGATCATGGTCACCCTGTTCTTTGGCGGACCGGCTGGACCAATTTTGTTCGGAATGACTTGGTTCTGGCCAACTATCTGGTTCCTCCTCAAAGTCTTAGCTTTTCTATTTGTATTTGTCTGGTTCCGAGCGACCCTTCCCAGACTCCGCTACGACCAGCTGATGCACCTCGGTTGGAAAGTCCTGATCCCGCTGATTTTGTTTTGGCTGATGTTTATTAGTCTTAAAGAACTTCGAGCGGCTCATGACTGGAATTGGGTCGTAACCTATGGTGCTGCCTTCGTTGCCCTAGCTATTGGAACAGCGCTTCTCATGGCAGGACTTCGCGCCGGAGACCGTGCCTTCCAAGATGATTTAGAGGAGGCGTAATGGGATATCTCGACGGCTTCAAAGTCACTTTCATGAAACTCTTCGAAGAGAGAGTTACGACTGAATATCCAAAAGAGAAACGCCCGAAACCTCCACGTTTCCATGGCCGACATGTTCTTAATCGTTACGAAGACGGCATGGAAAAATGTATTGGTTGTGAACTCTGCGCTGGCGTATGCCCGGCCAGGTGCATATACGTTAGAGGCGCTGATAACTCTGAGTCAGACCCGGTATCTCCAGGCGAACGGTACGGGTACGTATACGAGATTAATTATCTGCGCTGTATCCATTGTGACCTGTGTGTTGAAGCTTGCCCAACAGAAGCCATTACCGAGTCAAAGCTCTTTGAGTTCAGTTTCGCGAATAGATCAGATGCGATTTATACAAAGAATGAACTCGTCGTAGGAGACGATGGACTCCCTCAACGTCAACCTTGGGAACTCTGGCATGAAGGCGACGATCTCGCTACATCTGGTTGGATGCGTGCTACCGCGCCTGCTGGGAACCCTGATTACCAAAATCGAGTTGGTTGGAGTGGTGAACTTGGTTACGGCACGAGAAACCCTGAGATAGGTCAGCACGATATAGCTAACGATGAAACATCCGAGATTCCGTCTGAGGAACACAACGAGTCAGGGGATGTTCATTAATGGTTGACACCGTTGTATTCATCGTTGCTGCAGCTATATGTCTGACGGGAGCTCTGGGGGTCATTCTTGCCCGCAACCCAGTTCATTCTGCGTTGATGTTGGTCATGACATTGTTTGGCATAGCGGTTCAGTTCGTAGCCCAAGAGGCCCATTTTCTTGCCGCCGTACAGGTAATTGTTTACGCAGGAGCAATAGTCGTCTTGTTCCTCTTCGTCATCATGTTGTTAGGAGTTGATCGAGCCCAAAATTTGGAACTGTCTGTTTTACCTATTCAAAAATGGGCAGCCATAGTCTTTGCTGCGGGCTCCTTAACGATCCTTGCTCTTCTCGTGGTGGTCGTGAAAGAACCCGTAACCGGAGCTGAAGCAATGGGCGGATCGGCGACAGGAGAAGAAAATGTGCGACTTCTAGCGCGCTCATTATTTTCTGATTACGTCTACGCATTTGAGCTGACCTCCCTCTTATTGGTAATTGCTGTTATAGGTGCCGTAGTTCTTGCTCGGAAGCCCAAGAATTTGTCAGACATCGTCGTGGAAGAGGGGAGTGAAGCCTGATGGAAATCACCACAGGCTGGTACCTCGTTCTCGGTGCCATGTTGTTTGTAATTGGAGGAACAGGACTACTTATTCGTCGAAACCCCCTAGTCATGCTGATGTGCGTAGAACTAATGCTGAACGGCGTGAATCTCAGTTTCGTGGCCTTTGCCCGACAGCTCGACGATATTGGAGGGCAAACTGTCGTCTTCTTCGTACTCGTGGTAGCAGCAGCTGAAGTGGTCGTCGGACTAGGACTAGTTGTGGCGATTCTGCGTCGTCAACCTGGGACGACAGCAGATGACCTTTCGGCGTTGAAGGGATGATTCCGTGGTTGAACTAGTTTGGCTCATCCCCGCTCTTCCGCTGCTTGGATTCGTATTGCTGCTATTGGTTGGGCACAGAATCGGTGAACCTCGAGCAGGGTGGATCGCAACAATTGCTGCCGGAGCGTCCTTCTTAGCCACCTTTGTCGTTTTTATAGGTTTGTTAGGAAGAGACGGACATTCAGGTGGTCGTTCTTATGAGCTCATCCTTTTTGACTGGCTACCTGCCGGCTCTTTAAAGGTCGAAGCTGGATTTCTGGTTGACCCCCTTTCAATCACGATGGCTCTCTTTGTCACTGGCGTCGGCGCGTTAATTCACCTTTATTCGATCGGATACATGCATGGAGACCCCAAGTATTCGAAATTTTTCCTATACCTAAACCTCTTTTTGTTCTCGATGCTCATGTTGGTGTTCGGTAATAACTTGGTCGTTACCTTTCTTGGCTGGGAAGGGGTTGGAGCATGCTCCTATTTTCTTATTTCCTTTTGGCATCAACGAGAAAGTGCAGCTACAGCCGGGAAGAAGGCGTTTGTCACGAATCGAGTAGGGGACTGGGGTTTTATGATCGCCACGTTCGCTATTTGGTCAGCGCTGGGCACGGTTACCTACACAGAAATTTCTAATTCTCCAGCTATGTCAGCAGCAACTGGCACAGCGGTTTCACTTCTTCTATTCGTAGCTGCAGCAGGTAAGTCGGCACAGCTTCCTCTATACGTATGGTTACCGGACGCGATGGAAGGGCCTACTCCTGTTTCGGCGATGGTGCATGCTGCCACCATGGTGACCTCAGGGGTCTATCTACTAGTCCGAATGAACAACGTATTGACTGAAGATGCGCTGCTGGTCATCGCAGTCGTAGGTGGCGCAACAGCGTTGTTTGCAGCGTTATGTGCCGTGGCCCAGCACGACATCAAAAAAGTTTTGGCATATTCGACTGTGAGCCAATTGGGTTACATGTTCCTTGCTATTGGGTCCGGGGCATACGTCGCAGCGATCTTTCACGTGATAACCCACGCTTTCTTCAAAGCGTTGTTGTTCTTGGGGTCTGGTTCAGTGATCCACGGCATGCACGACGAACAGGACATGCGGAAAATGGGAGCCTTGCGCGCAGCTATGCCTATTACTGCAGGCACTTTTATTGTCGGTTGGCTGGCGATAGCAGGGGTTCCACCGTTTGCGGGTTTCTGGTCTAAAGACGAAATATTACTGGCTGCCTGGGAACAAAAAAATATCGGCCCCTTGCTGTGGTTTGTTGGCTTAGTTACGGCGTTACTGACGGCGTATTACATGAGTCGCCAAGTGATCTTGGTTTTCTTCGGACAACAGAAGTGGGAAGAAGAAGTCCATCCACACGAGTCACCCTGGACCATGACTACTCCTTTGTGTGTGCTTGCGGGCGCAGCAATGGTTGGTGGTGCTATCAACTTGCCGCTCGTCAAAGACTGGCTCGTATTGGAACACTTTCTGGAACCAATATTTCACCATCCGCACCATTTTTCCTCAGGGACCACGACGAAGATCGTTTTAGCCGTAATCTCAGTCGCCGCTGGCCTCATCGGAATATCGATAGCGATACTGAGCTGGTTAACTCGCCGAATTTCGACTGAACGCCTAGAACCAGAATTCCTTGAAAATGCAATGTATGTAGACGCAACATACGCGCGAATTGTGGGCGGAACTGGAACTTCGAGTTTTCAAAAGACAGCTGATTTCGACTCTGCAGTAGTCGATGGGTCGGTCAATGGCTTAGGCCGACTGATAATGAAATTAGGTCGCCTAATACAGCCAACCCAGTCGGGTTATATGCGTAATTACGCGACTGGAGTGGCGGTCGGCGCCCTTGCAATAGTTGCAGTCTTAGCCTGGGGGCTGTTCTTGTGATTGAACTATTAGTGGCACAGAATTCGGCGTCGTTCCCGGTCTTAAACGCATTAATCATTGTCCCAATTGCAGGGGCGATGGCAGTGGTTCTATTGCCTAAGAGTCGACCCGAGTTGATTCGACCCATCGGAGCTATTTTTGCATCTATAGCTGGCGTGCTTTCGCTCTATGTAATGGCCCAGTTCTCAGTTAATGACCCGGGATTCCAGTTCCAATCGATTCAGTCATGGATTCCGAGTCTGGGCATCAACTGGCACGTAGGAGTTGATGGAATATCACTGTGGTTGGTCGTGCTTACTGGACTAATTACCCCAATAGTTCTTGTTGCAGTCGACCCCCATCACGATCCGAAGCCATACACGGCATGGTTGCTTTTGTTGCAGGCTGGTTCTTTTGGGGCGTTCCTAGCGCTTGACCTATTCCTGTTCTTCCTGATGTTCGAAATCGTACTAGTGCCCATGTATATGTTGATTGGTGGCTGGGGTTACGACGACCGACGCTATGCGGCGACAAAATTTTTCCTTTACACAATGGCTGGATCAGCCCTCATGCTCGTGGCGATCGTCAGCGTCGCAACACTTAGTTCCGGTACCCAAGACATCACATTCAATGTCATAGAACTAGCCCAACGCCAAGCGTTGTCGACGAACACAGCCCGTTTGTGCTTCTTAGCGTTTGTGCTTGCATTCGTGATCAAAGTTCCCGTCGTCCCAGTTCATACTTGGTTGCCTGATGCTCACACTCAAGCGCCCACGGCTGGCTCAGTAGTGCTAGCGGCCGTCATGCTTAAATTGGGAACATACGGATTGCTTCGCTTTGGCCTTTACTTATTCCCTGAAGCATCTGTCTGGGCAGCTCCAACTTTGGCCACATTGGGAGTTATCGGGGTCGTATATGGCGCAATCGTTGCCACCATGCAAAAAGATTTGAAGCGACTCGTTGCTTACTCTTCAGTTGCCCATATGGGCTTCATAGTCCTAGGTATTTTCGCGTTTACTACGCAAAGCCTGGAAGGAGGAGTGCTGCAGATGGTCAACCACGGGTTGTCGACAGGAGCACTGTTCCTTTTAGTTGGGATGCTCTACGAAAGAAGAAAAACGCGAGCAATTTCGGAACTCAGTGGCATTCAATCTGCGGCTCCAATCTTCGCTGGGTTTTTCACTGTCGCAATGTTGTCATCCATAGGTGTACCCGGATTGAACGGTTTTGTAGGCGAGTTTCTTGTGTTAATCGGCTCCTATGAAACTCGTCGTTGGTGGACTGTCATAGCGGCAACGGGAGTTATTCTCGCAGCCCTGTATCTTCTTTGGGCCTACCAGAGGGTCTTTCATGGCGAGCCAACTGCAGATGATGAGAAAACTGCAGACCTCACACTTAAAGAAGGATTGGTCTTAGCTCCGTTCCTAGCAGGAATCGTTTTTCTGGGTATTTACCCCAAACCTCTGCTGGAGCGCATAGAACCAGCTGTGAATAACCTCATTTCACACCTCGAACAACATTCTGATTATGTCCAACCCGACCTTGGGGATCCCGTAGTTGTAGAGGGCGACCATGGAAGTAAGGACGATCACTAATGGGGAACCTACAACTCGTCGGTTTCGTTGGGCCATCAGTTAATTGGTGGGCGCTAATGCCGCAAATTATTTTGCTGGGAGCGGCTCTAATAATTCTCCTAGTTAGCGCGCTTGCCCCGCAACGATCATCAACTGCGTTCGCAACTGTCACCACGATGTGCGCGGCCTTTACCTCATTGGTAGTAGCTCTAGGTCTTTGGAACGATGTCAAGACCGATGGCCCTTCATCATCAATCGCTTCAGCTTTCGGAGTCGATGGGTTCAGCATTTTCTTCACGGTCCTGATTTTGATCGGCCTAGCAACTACTGCATTGCTCTCACATGGCTACCTAGACGCTGAAGGGATGGACCCGCCTGAATTTCATGCTTTGCTCTTGTGCTCAGCGGCCGGTGCCATCGTCATGGCATCAGCGAATGACTTAATAGTGATGTTTCTAGGTCTCGAAGCTCTGTCCATCGGCATATACGTAATGATTGCAATGCACCACCGACGATCAGAAGCTCGCGAGTCAGCGATTAAATATTTTGTGCTTGGAGCCTTTAGTTCAGCCTTCTTGCTGTACGGGATAGCACTTACATATGGATCTACAGGATCTACAAACCTAGTGCATATCCGTGATTATCTTGATGCCGTTGTATTCCGAGATCAGCACCTCTTAATGGCGGCAATGGCACTGTTGCTTGTGGGCCTTTCTTTTAAAGTCGCCGCGGCCCCATTTCACTTTTGGGCACCGGATGTCTACCAAGGTGCTCCAAGTCCGGTTACGGGCTGGATGGCCTCGATAGCGAAAGCAGCGGGCTTTGCTGCTCTCCTAAGGATCTTCTTTGCTGCCTTTGCTAGTCATGATGTCGATTGGGCGCCGATCGTCGGAGCGTTAGCGGTAATTACCCTGATGGTTGGCGCAGTAATGGCGATACTGCAGACTGACGTCAAACGAATGCTCGCATTCTCGTCGGTCAGCCATGCCGGATACATTCTTGTGGCTGTTCATTCGGCTAGTGACTCCGGCACTTCGGCTGCTCTGTTTTATCTGTTTACATACACGCTGATGGTTTTAGGCTCCTTTGCGGTTGTGGGGGCGATGGGAAGCGACGACGAGCATCCGCTTAGCCGTTATTCAGGCCTCGGGCGCAGTCGACCGGTAATAGCCATGGGATTCACTTTGCTTTTGTTAGCTCAGGCCGGTATTCCGACGACCTCTGGGTTCATCGCCAAATTTCAAGTCATAGGGGCAGCGGTAGAAAACAAGAGCTACTTCATCGCAGCAGTATCGATGGTGACGGCTGTTATCGGTGCATTTATGTACCTCCGTATCGTGATGGCTATGTACGTGGTAGACGAGGGAGAGGAAGGGCCCTCACCGGTATGGCATTGGACTACTTCACTAGTAGTGGTTGCCACAGTTAGCTTCACGGTTATTGTTGGCCTAGTGCCGCAATTCCTGATTGATTTCGCAGAAGACGCAGTCCCAATTCTTATTCGAGGGTGAGGTTTAGATAGGTGTTAGATCAGCAATACAAGCTTCTTGCCAGAAGAAACAAGAATCGTGGCCAACAATCACGTCTTTTCTCCTCTGAGCACGATAACTTTCACTACGTCCGAGACCCGCGGAACGAGGCGCCGCGCTGGGTTTTGGAAAGCCCCGAAGCCCCTAACTAGCCTTAATAATCGTGTCGGAATTACTGCGGAGCTATCTAACTGTCGGCATCTTCGGTGTTGCAGCTATTGCCATGGCTGGGGCCATGCTTACCATCGCGCGAATTCTTCGCCCCAGTCGTCCTACTGCGCAGAAGTTGATTGCCTACGAAAGTGGAGTCGACCCTGTAGGTGGTGACTGGGCACAGAGCCAGATTCGTTACTACGTCTTTGCAGTTTTGTTCGTCCTTTTCGATGTAGAAGCAGTTTTCATTTTCCCATGGGCCACTCGATTGGAAATATATGGCCTCTTCGGGTTAGTCGAGATGGCGATTTTCATTTTCATTCTGGTACTCGGCTTGTTCTATGCCTGGCGTAAGGGCGTTCTGAGATGGGTTTGAGGAAGGCTAGATAGATGGGACTGATTGATAAAGGCAAGATGCCAAAGCCTCTTAGTTGGCTGCTCAACTTTGGTCGCGCCCGATCTCTTTGGGTATATCAGTGGGGGCTTGCCTGCTGTGCAATCGAAATGGGGGCGGCTTTCGGTTCTCCCCGTTATGACGTTATGCGATTAGGTGTAATCCCTTTCCCCGCTAGTCCTAGACAGGCAGACCTGGTAGTTATTTCTGGAACGGTTACCGACAAAATGTCGCCAGTTATTCTTCGGTTGTATGAACAGATGCCCGAGCCTAAATATGTGATTTCTATGGGATCATGTGCGAACTGTGGCGGTCCTTATTGGGATAGTTACTCGGTTACGAAGGGCGTTGATCAACTAATTCCCGTGGATGTATATGTGCCAGGATGTCCACCAAGGCCCGAAGCGCTGCTGGAAGGTATCGTTTTGCTGCAGGAGCGTATCCAAGCAGAAGACATAACTGAAAAATGGCAGGGTCAACCCATAGTGGTGGAGGGATGATCTGATGACTGACGAGACCCCTTCAGAAGACAACGTTTTGGCTGATGAGAAAAGGGAAGCTCTGCTGGCTGGCTTGACCGAAAGCCTCGGCGAAAATCTTCTCGAGTCTTATATACGCCCGCACGAAGATTTGTGGATACGAGTCGCAGGTGAGAGCTGGCAAGACTCGATTCGGATCGCGAAAGCTGCTGGTTTTGAATACTTTGGTTTCTTGTCTGCTATTGACTGGGACATAGCTCCGGAAGGACGCTACGAAGACACCGAGTTCGATGGGGGTCTTGAAGATGAAGACGAAGAACCAGTCGAAATTGATAGTTCCACAGGCTATGGAGGTGGGGAAACCCGTTTCCAGATTTTGACCCAGCTTTATTCACTAAGCCAACAAGTCGGGTTGATCTTAAAAACCGATGTCGGTGAAGATATGACGATCGACACGATACGAGATATTTTCGCTGGTGCTGACTGGCACGAGCGTGAGATTTACGAAATGTTCGGCATTTCCTTTCGCGGTCATCCAACTTTGCAACCTTTGTACCTGCCAACGGAATTCGAAGGCCACCCGCTAAGAAAAGACTTCCCGTTGCTGGCTCGGCAAGTAAAACCATGGCCCGGGGTTGTAGATATTGAAGAGATCCCTGAACATCTCGAAGCTCAACTTGAAGCTGAAGTAATGGCTGCTTTTGAAGCCAATGGAGGCGCATGATGACTGCTACCTCAGATCGCGAACAGATGGCCTATATAAGTTCCCAGGCCGCTGATGCGCGAGTAAATGTTGAACTTGATACCGGGGACATGACTTTAAACATTGGGCCTCAGCACCCTGCGACGCATGGCACTTTGCGTATTGCATGTCAACTTGATGGTGAGCAAGTGATTGTCGCTGAACCGATCATGGGCTACATGCACCGTGGATATGAAAAGCTCTGTGAGGTTCGCACCTATCCCCAATGCACAACGCTCATTAACCGAATCGACTGGCTAGGTAGTTTCGCAAATGAAGTGCCGTTCATTCTTGCCGCCGAACGGTTGATGGAGGTAGAAGCACCGCCCCGTGCTCAGTGGATAAGAACGATTCTTTTCGAACTTAGCCGGGTAGCGAACTTAGCTCTTTTTCTCGGTGATATGGGTGTGCAGATCGGTGCTTTGACGCCGGTATTTTTCGCTTTCCGAGATCGTGAACGGGTCCTAAACCAAATTGAAGAAGTCACGGGAGGGCGCTTTCATCCGAACTTCGACCGGATTGGCGGACTCAAAGACGATATCCCTAAAGGATGGATAGAAGAAACTCGTTCGGTCATGGTCAAGATGCGAACTTTTTGCGATGAAATGGAGGACCTTCTCGTCGGGAATGAAATTTTTCAGGCCCGTTGTCGCGGTGTGGGCGTGATACCTCCTGACGTAGCGCTGAGCTATGGACTTTCGGGGGCAAATCTCCGTGCAAGCGGCATTGACTGGGACCTGCGTCGAGATGCAAACCCTGGTTTGGCTTGGGATCAAGTTGACTGGCGTGTCTGGACTCACCCAGATGGCGATTCCTTCGCTCGATATTGGGTTCGGCTGCAAGAAACTAGAGAAGCTACGCGCATAGTCGATCAGCTTTTAGATGGACTTCCGAGCGGCCCCATTATGGCAAAAGTTCCGAGAATCATTAAGGTTCCGGCCGGCGAAGCGTACGTGTCAACCGAAAATCCGCTCGGCGAAATGGGTTACTACATCGTCAGCAAAGGTGACCTGGGACCATTTCGAGTGAAAATTCGGACACCTAGTTTCAACAATATTTCAATTGTTCCCTGGGTGATGAAGGGCGTATACGTTCCAGATGTAATCACCATTCTGGGTTCCCTATATTTCATTCTGGGAGATATTGACCGGTGACAACACTGCTCGCGCTCCCTTATTGGCAAGAAACCGGAATCAAACTCGGTTTGGCTTTAGCCATTATTCCTACGACCTCGTTGATCTTGGTCTATCTATTTCTGTTCAAGATGATGGCGTTTATGCAAAGTCGCCTCGGACCTAACGACACAGGCCCCTATGGAACGCTTCAGCTGATAGCAGAAGCAATCAAATTTTTGCAGAAAGAAGATATTCATCCAGCTCAAGCAGATCGTCGAGTGTTCCGTATGGCACCGGTGGTGGTGCTTGCATCAACGTTTCTTCTTTATGTGGTTTTGCCAGCCGGGCCTGACGCTGTTGTCCAAAATCTTGATACCGGCGTCTTCTACGCGATGGCTGTTTCATCGCTTTCAGTTCTTGGGATTTTGATGGCTGGCTGGTCTTCAGCCAACAAATATGCGCTCTTGGGCGGTTTAAGAGCTGCCGGTCAATTAATCGCCTATGAGCTTCCGTTGATTCTCGCCGTGATGGGTGTAGTAGTCCAAGCCGAGACACTTAATTTGCAAGGAATAGTGGAAGCACAAGCAACAGGAGAGATTTTTGGATTTGGTGGAATTGGTAACCCATTTATTCTCACTCAATTCCTAGCTTTTCTTATATTCATGATTGCTGCACAGGCTGAGCTAACCCAAACCCCCTTCGATATGCCAGTCGCGGAAACTGAACTCGTTGGTGGTTTCCACATTGAGTACACAGGATTCCGATTCCTGCTTTTCTTCATGGCGGAATTTGGTACCGCCTTCGCATTCGCGGCGCTGGCTTCAGTCATGTTCCTTGGCGGTTGGTGGATTCCCGGGTTTGATGTCGACGACAACATCCTGAATGTGTTGGGCCCGGGTGTGATGCTTGGCAAGATCCTTTTAATCTCCTTCTTCATTTTCTGGGTTCGATTTACCTACCCGAGACTTCGCGAGGATCAACTGCAGAAGTTTGCGTGGAAAGTTCTAATTCCTTTAGCTCTGGCGAACATTGTCTTAACCGGAATCTTTAAGGTGGTCTTCTGATGCCGCAATTACCTGGTTTGATCAAAGGCCTCGGTGTAACGGCGAAAACCGCCGGCCGCACCCTGTTCCCAAAGCGTGGATGGAAAACGCTTATACCAGCCCCGCAAAAGGGTGCTGTTACCGTTCAGTACCCACATGAGAAGGAAGCGCCACCTGAGCGAGCTCGTGGAGTTATTGCTCTGCATGAGGAGAACTGCACCGCCTGCATGCTCTGTTCTCGGTCCTGCCCTGATTGGTGTATTTACATTGAGGGACACAAAGTAAAGGCTCCCCCCCGAAGAGAAGGTGGTAAACCTCGTACTGTCAACATGCTTGATCGGTTCGATATTGATTACGCCCTTTGTATGTATTGCGGCATTTGTGTCGAAGTTTGCCCGTTTGATGCTCTTTTCTGGACACCGGAATACGAATACAGCGAACCTCGGATTGCAGACCTCCTCCACGATAAAGATCGATTAGGCGAGTGGATGGAGACAGTTCCCGACTTCCTTGACTATGAAGCAGGCTCTGAACAGAAGGTCAGAAAGGTTCCGAGGTAAAGCTTTATGGTCGCTCAAAACATTTTCTTCGGGGTTCTTTCGGCCATCGTTGTTATTTCTGCACTGCGAATGGTCACTACGCGAAACATCGTGCATGCAGCTCTATATCTAGTCGCCGTTCTAGCTGGCCTCGGTGCTTTGTATGTTCTCCTGACAGCGGAATTTGTAGCAACTACGCAGGTCCTCGTCTACATAGGGGCTGTGATGGTGCTCTTCTTGTTCGGCATTATGTTGACCAAGGCTCCGCTCGGAAATGTGATGGAAATGACAGGTAGGCAGTGGCCGATAGCTGTCGTAGTTGCTGTCCTCCTAGGCGGCGTAACGATTTATTCATTATTAAACCGTTTCGGCTCTGACCGCCTTGTTACTGATGGACCGATTTATCGAACCGCCGATGTGTCGGATGAAGTCTTCTCTACTTATATTGTTCCGTTTGAAGCAGTATCGGTACTTCTTCTCGCCGCGTTGATAGGGGCGATTGTGTTAGCGAGAAAGGACTGATGTGCTACTAAACCAGTTCTTGATTCTCGGCGCCGTGCTGTTTGCTGTCGGTGTATACGGAGTTCTTGCCAGACGAAATGGTGTGATGGTTTTGATGTCCATTGAATTGATGTTGAATGCGGTCAATATCAATCTGGTTGTGTTTGGCGTTCAGCACGGCGTTGTTTCAGGTCAAGTATTCGCGCTGTTTGTAATAGCCGTTGCTGCTGCTGAAGTAGGCGTAGGCCTCGCCATTGTTCTCCTTTTGTACCGCAATCGAACCAGCATCGATGTCGAAGACTTCGATTTGATGCGGGGATAGGGCAGAACCATGTGGATGCTAGAGAACGCCTTCATTATCCCGCTGATCCCGGCTATTTCTTTTATTGTCATTCTCTTTTTTGGAAAGCGACATATCGGCGCTGATCGAGTACATGTCGTCGGTATAACAGCCTTAGGGCTGGTGTGGGTTCTATCTGCTGTGGCGGCTTTCCAATGGACTCAACGGGTTGAAAATCCTTCACCTGACGCAATCGTCCAAGTTCAGCACCATGGCGATGACCATGGCGATGACCATGGCGATGACCATGGCGATGACCATGGCGATGACCATGGCGATGACCATGGCGATGA
>Ga0208130_1000031_pt1 | contig 73797 bp, 55 predicted proteins | sample ETNtaG_31_FD_185771 | JGI IMG/M metagenome (GOLD analysis project Ga0208130, IMG submission 185771) | Marine microbial and viral communities from oxygen minimum zone, Eastern Pacific Ocean - ETNP201310SV78 (SPAdes) (version 2) | ecosystem: Environmental > Aquatic > Marine > Oceanic ... | reverse complement strand
AAAGTTGATTTGGACCTATCTTCTTTTAATAATGGGGTATATATTATTCACGTTGAAGGACCAACAGTTAGTAAATCATTTAAGATAATTAAAAAATAATTTTTTAATTACCTTATTGAACTAAGAGAGGAACACTAGTGTTCCAAATATCTTTTTTCATCAACCATTTTCCATTTTCTTGCTTTTCCCAGATTACTATATATTTGCCATAATCCTTAACAGTCTCTTGATCTTTTGGCTTGATCTCTAATGAATATGTTCCAGATTCATATGCAATATTACCACTGACTATCAAATCTGTTTGAATAAAATTTAAGTTAGTAGAACCCATGGATATTTCAGATGCGATGGCTTCTTCAATTTGTTGTTTACCAACTCTAAAATCTGAATTGGGCGGCATTACTACAGCATCATTTGCGTGAAGGGAAGCAACACCTTTTGCATTTCCAGTATTATAATATAGCTCATAGAGATTATTTGCTTCATCAATTTTAGACTTGACTTCGTCCTTTCGATTGTTTAAAATTGACTTTATTTGTTTGTCAGAGCCAATATTAAAAGTCATTGCGCAGCTTGAGAAGCAGATTACTATTACAAAATAAATTATTTTTTTCATTAGAAAAAGTATTAATTTCAAAAAGCAAATATAAATTTATATCCATGAAAAATATAATTAAATATTTATCAGACTTTTTTATGGTTTTCCTGGCTATCTCTTTAGGGTTTTTGGCTGATAATTTTAGAGAAAACTATTCAATAAAAAGAGATCTATCTCAAAATTTTAATTCATTAATTAATGATTTAAAGCAAGATTCCATCAATATGCAAAATATAATGTTATTAAAGAAATCTAAGGAATTTGAAGATCTTGGAAATTTAAATAATGTTGTTTACTTATATCATAAAGGGGAGATTAGTTGGGGCCAAATGAAAGATGAAATAAAAACCTTAAAAGGGATTCCCTCGTATTCTACTTTATTTATGGATAACTCTACATATAAAAATATGCAATCTTCAGGACTATTGAGTTATATAGAAGATGAGAGTATTAAAAATCGTCTTTCGTACTATTATGAAGTTATACTCAAAAGACTTTCAGACAATAATGCTAGCTTCGATAAAGTAGGAATGCAGTTTTCAAATAAGGATTTTCCATTTGTAACATTAAACATTAACGGAGAATATCTCAAGGAGGGATTCACAAAAAAAGCTGATGATTATTTAGAGATTCAACTTAATCTTAATTCATCAAAAAAAATACTAACATCGGAAAAATTTATGTTTGACCTAGACTCCTATACCGGAGAATTTATGTTTTATAACGGATTAATGAAAACAATAATGTCGTATAATCAAAATTTACTCAAATCTTTGTATAATATTCAAAATCAATCACTATGAATAAAAACATATTTAAATATTTCATTGATTTTTTGATGGTTTTTTTAGCTATTTCTCTGGGATTTTTAGCTGATAATTTAAGAGAAAATTATTCCATAAAACGAGACTTATCTAAAAACTATCAATCTTTAATAAATGACCTTAAACAAGACTCAATTAATATGTCTGTAATTTTATCAAGGGACGAATCCAAAAATTTTGAAAGCTTGGTTAAGCTTAATAATTTAATTTATAATTTTCATAAAAAAAATATTGATTGGATTCAAATGAAAAAGGAGATTAAAACCCTCGAAATGCTTCCAGCTTATGGAACATTATTCATGGATAATTCAACTTTTAAAAATATGCAATCTTCTGGTTTGTTGAGTTCAATTGATAATGAAGATTTAAAAAATGAACTGTCCTATTATTATGAAGTAATGCTTAAAAGACTTTCAGATAATAACTCGAATTTTGATAAAATCGGAATAGAATTTTATAATAAAAACTTTCCTTTTGTTTCATTATCATTTTTTGGTCGATTTGTTTTTGGAGAGTCAATTGCCAAAAAGCCTGATGATTATTTGGATGTTCAATTAGACCTAGAAACCTCAAAAGAGATACTAACATCTGAAAAATTAATGTTTGATCTTGATGCTTACACTGGTGAATATTTATTTTATAAGAGTATAATAAGAGGTGTGTATGAAAAAAATCAAAATTTACTAAAGAGCTTATACTTAATTAAGTAATAAAAAAGGCCTTATTGAATAAGGCCTTTTTTGTTTATTTTTAAAGTTTTGGAATTCCATTTGAAATTGCTGATATACCTGCAACTCCATATGTGTCTGTTTTAAAGTTTACTAGATTTGGATGAGCGACAATGCCTTTCCAAAGCTCAGAACCAAGGTATGCGTCAACAGATTCCGGACTTGAAAAATAATAAACTCCTCCAAAAACACCTTTATCAACATTTCCAATAAAAGTTTTTCCTATTAATCCTTGTATATTTTCTGATGTAAAATTGGGAGCAACCTCTGCCCCAAGCTTAGCATGATCTTCTAGACTCATGTTTTCTAGTTCATAGTTTACTACTAAAACACTTAATCCTTCTGCTTCAAGGGCTTCACTTGAGGTATTTCTTTTGGAAGCAACTCCATTACTAATTTCAGAGATACTAGCACTCCCATATTTATCAGTTTTAAAGTTTACTAGATTTGGATGAGCAACAATACCTTTCCAAAGCTCAGAATCTAGATATGCATCAACAGATTCTTGACTTGAAAAATAATAAACCCCTCCAAAAACACCTTTATCAACATTTCCAATAAAGGATTTTCCAATTAATCCTTGAATATTTTCTGATGTAAAGTTTGGAGCTACCTCAGCTCCAAGCTTTGCGTGATCTTCTAGACTCATGTTCTCCAATTCATAATTAACAACGAGCAAAGCTTCTTGTGTTTCTGATTGCTTTTCTATTTTAACCTCTTTATTAGGTTCTTTTTTTTGATTATTCTGATTACACGCCACAAAAAAAACTGTGGTTAAAATCAGAAAATATAATTTTTTCATCTTTTGTTTTTTTAGAATTAAATCTAAATATACAAATAGTAAAACTATATTTCAATTTCAAAAAGTGATACTATAGCATTTTGATAATGATCTGGAAGGTTTTCAGATTCAGATAGTTGAGTTAGTCCTAAAAATTTAAAACCACAATTAGAGTAATGTTGTATGAGTTTTTTATTGTGCCCTACCGTATCTAATCTAATATATTTTTTTTTTAATTGTAAAGCATATTTTTTACCCCACTCTACTACCTTTAAAGCAAAATTCTTACCTCTGTGATTTCGGTGAGTAGCAAGTCGATGAATATAAATTGATTTTGAATTATTTTTTTCTCCCCAGATATATGGATCATCATATGCTACAGCCCAAATACATACTATTTCATTATCTATGATTAACTTGAATTGCCTTTTTTCGATGATTTCTTTTTTAACCATTTCTCTATCAAATTCTGGCCAGATATCAATGACTCTTTTTTTTTGATATTCAGTAGCAACTTTATACATTTCAAAAATGAAATCAATATCATTAATTTCACTATTTTTAATAATCATATTGTACAATAATTATATTTTGTTAAAATAATAAAATGATCAATACAAAATTTGTTATTAATTTTTTGATATTAATCTTTTTCTCTTTTTCAACTATTGCTCAAAGGGGTATAACAGGTGATGAGGTTTTTTCTCATCGATTTCCAGGAAATGTAGAATCAATTTCAAATTCAACTCTTTTGATTTCAAATGAAACAGACCATGACATTATAGCATTGATAAGAGGTCAAGAGAATGAATATCTTAGACATGTGTATATAAGGACAGAAGAAAATTGGGTTTTTGAAAATATGCCAATCACCAGATTTTATGTTCAATTTAAAGCAAAAGAATTTTATTTTGAAGATCTTAAAAGAACAGTTGTAAATTTTGGAGAAAAACATTCTTTTTACTTTTATTATGACCCTCAACAGGAAGAAGATTATAAAAAAATTACAGAGGAAGAATTTTTCAAATGGTAATTTTTAATCAATAATTATGAATAAAACCTATGCATTAATAACAGGAGCCTCATCTGGAATTGGATTAGAAATATCTAATTGTCTTGCAAAAAAAGGATTTAATTTAGTTTTAACAGCAAGATCAAAGGATAAACTAAATAAAATTTCAAAGGAGATTCAATCAAAAAATAATGTAAAGGTAGATTTTATCTCTTGTGATCTAAATAATAAAGAGTCACCATTTAAAATATTTGATTATTGTGTTTCTAAAAAATATGAGATTTCAATACTTGTTAATAATGCTGGTTTCGCAAATCCAGATAAATTTCATGAGACATCAATGGATGACGAGGAAAGATTTATAAGGGTATTAGCCACATCTGTAATAAGCCTGACAAAGCTTTTCATAAAAACTATGTTAGAGAAAAAATATGGAAGGATTATGATTGTTTCATCTGTAGCAGCTTTTGCCCCACCATCTTCAATTCAATCTCTATATGGTCCCATTAAAACGTTCATGAATAGGTTTAGTGAGGGATTAAATTTGAGCTATAACAGAAAAGGAATAACTTCAACTGCTGTATGCCCTGGATATACAGTAACAAATTTTCATACAGCAAGTGGAGTCCAAGATGAGATGGATAGAGTTCCAAATTTTATGAAAAAAAATGCAAAAAGAATAGCAGAGGAAGCAGTTGAGGCAACCCTCAGGGGAAATAAAATATGTATTCCTACAAAAACATGGAAAATTATTACTTTTTTAATAAGAGTTTTACCAACTGCTGTTTTTTCGCTTTTGAGTAAGTCTATGGCCCCTGGTCGTTATAAAAAGTAACTAGTTTTTTACCCCTAAAAAAACATTTACTCCTTTTGGAACAGGATTACCTGAGGTTCGTCTAAAACTAATTATTTGCCCTGTATGGTATATAGCATCAGAGATTGGACCATTAATTAAATTCCAAATGGGAAATGAAGATTGATCATTTTTTCTTTTGAAAATAATGTTCATACTTTCAATATCATTTTCACCTGCAGCTAAAAAATTTGTACATGCTATTTCTAATTGATTTAAAGTTTCCTTTCTCAAGGACTCAAAATTATTAGGCACCTCTTTTAATGGACGAATATTAGGAGTAGAATTTGTTGCGTTATTTATCATTAAAGCTAAGCTATAAATATGCTCGAGAGTTTCATAGTTTGATTGAGCATCTTCAGATGGTCTATATAAAAGATCTTTAGTAGTTAAATCCTCAGTTGCCCAGTAGTATCTAAAGCCAAGTCCTTGAATCATTCTAGCAGTAATCGTAGAAGAAGAAATTTCTTTTGGAGCTTTAGGAATTTTAGAAAATGGAAGCTCAATTTGAGAGTAGGAATTATTCATATAACTTAAAAATAAAAGTGAAAAACAGAGATTTTTGAAAGTCATTAATCTAATTTTTTATATTCCGAACTTATTAATAAAACAATATTTTGGAGTCCTTGTAGGTAGTTCTCAGTATCAACTATTCTTGATTTTAAAATCCCTCTTCTTGAGATAAGCATATTTTTTAATTTTTGGTCTTTATCATTTTGAAATATGGACTTATTAGTTGTATCGAATGAGTATTTATCCCTTGTTAGTTCAAACCAATTACCAATTTTATTCGAATTAGATTTTGTTATATCCGTCATTCCTGAAACTCTTTCTTGTTGTTTTGTATAAATCGATTCGATTTCTTTCCTAATTTTTTTATTTTTTATCTCAAGAAGTTTTCCTGAATAAAGCATGGATTCAAAAAAAACTTTTTCAGGCTCCCAAGCATTCCAATAGGATAATATTGAAAAATTATCATCATATTTTTTATAATACTCTATTTCTCCTTCGATATTAAAAGTATGGATAAATGGATTATTGTTATGAATCTCATAAGCTTTTTCTAGTGTAATAGTTTCATAATTTTTTATGACTTCATCTATTAAATATTCCATATTCCTTACTTGGAATAAGTGTTCTTTTGTATATTCTATATTTGACACCATTTCCTCTCCAAGTGTAATTACAGCATCATTTAAAACTCCTTTTTCTAGGCTTGCTTCACGATAATTTTCAACAGAAAACGATGCGAAAATGCTAATAAAAATAACAAAACCATCTGTGATTAACTTTCTCATAATTTACTTGACTATTAAGATTTAGATTCTTTTTTAAACTGGTTTTTTTAAAAGAAATTAGTTTAATCTAGCTTTTTATATTCAGAGCTTATAAGTAAAACAACATTTTGAATGGCTTGAAGATAATTTTCGAGATCACTAATTCTTAATGATAAAATGGCAGATTTTACTTTCAAAAGATTTTTTAGTTCTTGATCTCTAAGTTTAGCGAAAGTTTCATTACTGTTTATATCAGAATTATAGGTATTTTGAGCTCTTAGTAACCAGTCAGCAATCATATCAGTATTGTTCTTCGTAGCAATAGCCATACCATTGACTCTTTCTTGTTGTTTAGTATAGATAGATTCTATTTCTTTTCTAAGTTTTTTATTTTTGATTTCTAATAATTTTCCTGAGTTTAACATTGATTCAAAAAAAACTTTTTCTGGCTCCCATGCATTCCAAGAAACTAGTAAACTAAATAATGACTCATCATTATATTTTTTTACGTATGATATTTTTCCATCAATCCCAAAATTATGAACATAGGGATTGTTCGTATGAATTTCAAAAATTTCTTTTGGAGTAATACTTTTAAAGTTCCTAATTATTTCATTATTGAGATAATTCATATTTTTAACTTGGTCCAGATGGTCCTTTGTGTATTCAATATTTGATACCATTTCTTCTCCAAGTGTAATTACAGCATCATTTAAAATATTCTTTTCTAAACTTGCTTCACGATAATTTTCAACAGAAAAAGATGCAAAAATGCTAATAAAAATAACAAACCCATCTGTAATTAACTTTCTCACAAAAACTAAAATTTATTACAATTTACATTTTATTTTCTCCTTTCCCAAGAAGGTTTTCTTCCTCCGTTAGAAATTAATTTATATCCTAAATAAATTTCAAGGTTGTTTCCATTTAGTATTGAATTTTTAGCCCTCATTTCATATCCAATTCCAAAATCTACACTTTTTAAATTTTTGAATAATATTTGAAAATTTTTAGTTTTATTATTTGCAGCTCCTAAAGCAAAAGATATGTTTTCGCCAATGTTTACAGAAGAGATAATTACCATTTGGTTTTCTATATCTTTAGAAATACTGTATATCATAGATGGTTCTATACTTATGTATCCATTAAGATTTATATTAAAACCAAATGAAGAGTATATTTGTCCGCTATCGATAGATTGAGGAACAAGACCACTTTCCTCTTCGTAACGATTAGATTTTAATAAGTTATTCATCGACAAGGCCAAAAAATAATTTTTGGCTTTAAAAAAAACACCTAGTCCTAAAATTGGATTTGAATAATTTTTAACCAAACTAAGATCAGGATTACCCTCAGGAGTAATTCTATTAATTGCATTAATATCTATATTGTTAAAAAACATTCCTCCCTTTATCCCAAGATTTAAATAGCTATCATTAGAAAATTTCAATCGATAACTATAATCAGCTGTGGCTGCTCCATGAGATTCAATACTTACTTTTTCATTTTGAATACTAATTCCCCACGCAGCATTTCTGTCTATATTTGAGTGAAAAATTATTGATTGAAGACTTGGACCTCCTTCAACTCCAATCATTGAGGATTTATGATTAAATCGAATTACTGATCCTTCTATACTAGTAGCGGCAGGGTTAATTACACTCATATTTTGATTGTAAAAAAGATAATATGGTTGCTGTTGGCAAAGTATGATTTGTCCATTTATCATTAGAAAAATGATTAATATTTTTTTGGATATGTGATTAATATTTTTCGTGATACAATTTTAATAGGTTAAGAAAATCCATCCATCTAATCGATCTCCATTTGATTTTATAATTACATAATAATAACTACCAGCAGGGAGTAGTTGACCATCCATATTTAGCCCACCCCACTGATTATCATAATTTTGACTTGAAAAAACTGTGTTGCCATTTTTATCAAATACATAAACGGCGGTCCCTGGATTTTCAATAATATTTTTAACAATCCATTTTGATTCTAATGAATTTGTGTTTGGAGTTAAAAGTTCTGAAACTTCTAAATCTGAAGAAACAACAATTAAAGAAGGACAAGTCCCCCATAAAGGTTTATTTTCATTGGCTAAAGGAGAGTTTAATGAAAAATTCATAGGCTCAGTTAATATATTAGAAACACACCATTTTGAGAGATCTTGATTAAATAATAGTGCATCCCAAAACATTCCAAACATATTATTTGCTTTTGATGTATCCCAGGCTCCAATATCTTGATTGAAAGAAGTTGCTCCGTAAAACATTTCTCCCATATTTATTACACCAGACGTATCCCAGCTTCCTATATTCCCATCAAAGCTTGTTGCTTCTAAAAACATATTTTCTAGGGTTATCACATTTGAAATATTCCAAGAGTCAATGTCTTGATTGAATGCTAACGAAGCATTAAACATAAGCTCCATTGAAGTAACATTTGATGTATCCCAAAAGTTAATGTTCTGATTAAAAGCAACAGCTTCAGCGAACATTCCACTCATGTCAACCACATTGGAGGTATCCCATGAGCTAATATTTTGATTGAATGATATTTTTTCAGTAAACAATGAAGATGTATTTGTTACTTTAGAAGTGCACACACAAGTAACATCTTCATCATTTTCAACCATTGACCTTAGTAATATTTCATCAACAACTGTATATTCTTTACCATCAACTACCCCTTTCTCTCCAATAGTGGCTTGTTCGCATTTTATAGTTACCCCGTTATTATCTAAATAAATATTAGTAATAACTTGTGGTCCACAACTTCCCCAAACAGGTTTTTTTTCTTCAGTTAATTGTGAATTCAATGCAAAGCCCTGAGGTTCAATTGAGATATTAGAAACGCACCAATTTGAAATATCTTGATCAAAAGATAAAGCGTTTTTAAACATATTATCCATTGTGGTTACACTTTCGGTGCTCCAACTCCCTATTTGACTATTAAAAGAGTTTGCCCCATTAAACATTCCGTCCATTGTTCTAACATTTGAAGTATCCCAATTACTGATATTTTGGTTAAAAGCAGATGCTTCCAAAAACATTTCCTTCATATCCACAACATTTGAAGTATTCCATTCACCTATATCTGTATTGAAGTTTGATGCTCGAGTAAAAACTGAAATCATATCAGTTACATTAGAGGTATTCCATATGCCAATATTTTGATTGAATATTGAAGCCCCCTCAAACATCGAATACATATTGGTGACATTTGAAATATTCCAACTACTGATATCTTGATTAAATGCTTCGGCATTAACAAACATTTGCCTCATGGTATTTACACTTGAAGTATTCCAGCCTCCAATATTTTGATTGAAACTTGAAGCATTCATAAACATTGCCTCCATAACAGTTACATTAGACGTATCCCAATTACCGATATTTTGATTGAAACTTGAGGCGAAGCTGAAGAGCCCTCTCATATTAGTTACATTTGAGGTATCCCATTCACTAATGTCTTGATTAAAACTTGAGGCCATACTAAACATTGAACTCATATTGTTGACATTTGAAATATTCCAACTTCCTATATCTTGATTAAATAAAGTTGCTTCAACAAACATCGCTTTAATATTAACTGCGCTAGAAGTATCCCATGAACTAATATTTTGATCAAAAACAGAAGCTCCTCCAAACATGTAACTCAAGTCTATTGAGCTTGAAATATTCCATTTAGAAATATCTTGATTAAAATTGGAGGCATTATAAAACATTTCAGACATTGATAATACTTTAGAGGTATCCCAGCTACTTATATCTTGATTAAATGAGATTTTATCTTCAAACAACTCATTTGTATTGGTAACTAATGAGGTACAAACACATGTAACATCTTCATCATTTTCAACCATAGTTCTTAAATTGAACTCATTAACAACTGTATATTCTTTGCCATTAATTATTCCTGTATCTCCAACACTTGCCTGATCGCATTTTACTGTAACACCATTACTGTCTAGGTAAATTGAGCTACAGATTTCTCCCCAAAGAGGTTTGTTATTATTTGTTAAAGCAGAATTAGTTGAAAAATCTGGTGGTTCAGGCGATATGCTTTCAACACACCAATTTGAAATATCTTGATTGAAAGCAGTAGTATTTTCAAATGTTCCAGCCATAGCAGTTATATTGGAGGTGTTCCAAAGCCCAATGTTTTGATTAAAAATTGATGCACCTGAAAACATTCCAGAAATATTTGTAACATTTGATATGTTCCAAGCTCCAATATTTTGATTAAAAGAAATTGCTCCTTTAAACATTTGACTCATATTTGTAACACTTGATGTATTCCAACTATTTATATCTTGATTAAATGAATTTGCATTCCAAAAAGTCCCTGACATATCAAGAATACTTGATGTATTCCAAGCTCCAATATTTTTATCAAATGAAGAAGCATTATAAAACATAAAACTAATGTTAGCATTATTTGTCATGATCCAATTGGAGATATCTTGATTAAATGCCACTGCTCCGTAAAACATATTTGACATATTTATCACATTTGAGGTATTCCATGTTCCAATATCTTGATTAAAGGAACTAGCTTCAGAAAACATATAACTCATATCAGTAACATTTGAAGTAACCCAATCTCCAATATCCTGATTAAATGCTTTTGCAATTGCGAACATTCCTTTCATATTAGTAACATTTGAGGTATCCCAATTCCCAATATCTTGATTAAACGATGTTGAATTGTAAAACATTTCTATCATATTTGTTACCTTGGAAGTATTCCAACTACTTATATCTTGATTGAAATCTGTATTGGAAAATAACGCTCTCATATTTATAACATTAGAAGTATTCCAAGCTCCAATATTCTGATTAAAACCTGATTCAAAAAACATACTATTCATATTGGTAACATTAGATGTATCCCAACTTCCAATATTTTGATTAAAAGAATCTGCGTCATAAAACATATTTGACATATTAGTTACGTTAGAAGTGATCCAATTACTTATGTCTTGATTAAAACTAGAAGCTTTATAAAACATAACTTCCATTTCAGTCACATTTGAGGTATCCCAACTACTTATATCTTGATTAAAGGAGGTTTTATCTTTAAATAGTTCATTTGTATTCTGGATTAAAGAGGTACATACACATGAAACATCTTCATTATTTTCAACCATAGTTCTAAGTCCGAACTCATCAACTACTGTATAAACTTTTCCTCCAATTGATCCTGTATCGCCAATATTAGCTTGATCACATTTTACAGTAACACCATTAGTGTCTAAGTAAATAGAGCTACAGATTTCTCCCCAAAGAGGTTTGTTATTGTTTGATAAAGCAGAATTAAGTGAAAAATCGGTTGGTTCAGAAGATATTCCAGCAACACACCAATTCGAAATATCTTGATTAAAACTTGAAGCATTTTGAAAGGCTCCATCCATGTTTATTACATTAGACGTATTCCAGTTCCCAATATTCTGATTAAAAGCAGTAGCATCTCTAAAAATCCATTGTAAATTTTCAACATTTATGGTGTTCCAGTCTCCAATATAATTATTAAATGAACTGGCTCTAAAAAACATACCCAACATATTAGTAGCATTTAAGGTGTTCCAACTACCTATGTTTTGATTAAAGCTTACTGCATCAGCAAACATTCCCTGAAAATCTCTTACATTGGAGACATCCCAATTACTAATATCTTGATTAAAAGCACTTGCCTCATAAAACATACTATCCATTTGAGAAACATTTGAAGTACTCCAATTACTAATATCTTGATTAAAAACAGATGCCCCCTTGAACATTTGAGACATACTAATAACGCTAGATGTGTCCCAGTCACTTATATTTTCATTAAATGAAAAAGCATTATTAAACATGCCCAGCATAGAAGTAACTTTTGATGTTTCCCAATCGTTAATATTTTGATTAAAAGCATTTGCCCCAGCAAATAAACCTATCATATTAGTTACATTTGAAGTGTCCCAACCACCAATATCTTGATTAAAAATTGTTGCATTTTGAAACATTGCTTCCATTTGATTAACCATAGAAGTATCCCATTCGCCAATATCTTGATTAAATGAAGCAGCACCATTAAACATTTTTTCCATTAAATTGACGCTGGAGGTATCCCAACTCCCTATGTCTTGATTAAAGCTTGAGGCATTCATAAACATTGAATGCATATTAACAACTTTAGATGTATCCCAACTACCAATATCTTTATTAAATGAGTTAGCACCTTCAAACATGCTTTTCATATTACTCAAATTTATAGTACTCCAATTACCAATGTCACTATTAAATTTAATTGCGTCTTTAAACATTGATTCCATGGTAGTAACATTGGAAACATCCCATCCGCCAATATCTTGATTAAATTCGGCTGCATAGCTAAACATTTGATTCATATTAACTACACTTGTGGTAATCCAACTTCCAATATCTTGATTAAATGAAAGAGCCCCCGTAAACATCTCCATCATATTAATAACTTTAGATGTATCCCACTCACCAATATCTTGATTAAAAATCTGATTGTTATAGAACATTTTTTCCATGTTAGTTACATTAGAAGTGTCCCATTTACCAATATCTTGATTAAATAATTGAGCATTATTAAAAAGTGATCTCATGTTATTCACATTGGAGGTGTCCCAATTTTCAATATTTTGATTGAATGAAGGCCAACTCATAAACAATTCACTCATATCTGTAATATTTGAAGTACATATGCAGGTTACATCACCAAGACTCGAAATTATTGATTCCAAAGAAGCTTTATCTACAACTGTGTATTCTTTACCACTAACTATTTGAGTATATCCAATATCTGACCCAGTACATTTTATAGTGACTCCGTTTGTATCCAGCTCAATTAAATTATTCTCTCCTTGAGAGAATAATTTAATTGAAAAGAGTAAAAGAAAAAAAATATATTGATACCTCATTTTTGTCCTTAGTAACGCAAAGATATTAATGTATTCTTTATTTAAATAAAAATATATTTTCCAAATAAATTTAATGTGAAGTATATTGTTTTTATGAAAAATTTAAACTAATTCAATAATAATTGAACTAGCACCTCCGCCTCCATTACATATTGCTGCACAACCTATTTTACCACCATTCGTTTTTAAAACATTAAGTAGCGAAGTAATAATCCTTGCTCCTGAAGCTCCTAACGGATGACCAATAGAAACAGCCCCACCATGAATATTTACTTTATTTAAATTTACTTTCAATATTTTGCTGAAAACTAGTGGAACAACAGAAAATGCTTCATTAACCTCGAAGTAATCAATTTCACTTAGATTTATATTTATTGACTCCAAAGCTTTTAATGTAGATTTTGTTGGGGCAGTTGTAAACCATTTAGGTTCATGTGCAGCATCAGCAAAAGATATAATTTTTGCAATGGGTTTTAATTTATATTTATCTATTGCAAATGAACTTGCAAGAATCAATGCTGATGCACCATCATTAATTGATGAGGAATTCGCAGCAGTCGCAGTTCCATTTTTTGAAAAGGCAGCATTTAAGTTTTTAATTTTTTCATATTTCACATTTTTATATTCTTCATCTTGATCAACCAATATTGGTTTTCCGTTTCTTTGAGGGACTTCAACACTTACAATTTCTTTAGTAAAAACACCTCCTTCATTAGAGGTGTTAGATTTTTTGTAGGAGCGAATTGCATAATCATCCTGTTCCTCCCTAGAAATATTGTACTTTTCGGCAGTTTTATCTGCAAACACACCCATTGATTCTTTATCATAAGGGTCTAATAAACCATCTTTGTGAAGACCATCAATTAAATTCGAATTACCATATTTATAACCAAATCTTGCTTTTGGAATATAATAAGGGACATTAGACATACTTTCCATGCCTCCTGAAATAACGATATCAGATTGACCTAATAAAATATTTTGTGCACCGAAAATAATTGACTTTGTTCCTGAAGAGCAAACTTTATTGATGGTAGTACATGGTGTAGTATTTGGAATTCCAGCCGACAAAGCTGCTTGTCTAGCTGGAGCTTGTCCTAAATTTGCTGAGCAAACATTACCCATGAAAACCTCATCCACTAAAGCTGGATCTAATTGGGCTTTAACTATTGCTCCTTTGATAGCGCATGCACCAAGATTAGTTGAAGAGATGTTTGCTAAAACACCCCCGAAACTCCCAATTGGAGTTCTAGCGGCAGAAACTATATAAACTTCTTTTTTCATCATCAACGAACTTGTTTTTCTGTTTTTGACTTAGCCATAATATAAATAAATCATCAGTATTATCAAAGTTATAGTTTTTAATATAAAATTTTAATTTACTTTTGTATTTAAGTTGTTCACGCAACGGATTGTCTTAAAGGATATCAAAAGTATGGTTGCTTTTTTTATCCTTTTTGTTTTTAGAAGAGTACTAATTAACTTTAGTTAATCGTGAAAATTTAATTGAAGCGATTAGTCCAAGAAATGAAAAGATTACCAACATTGTAAAAACATATTGATGACCTTGAATCCCTGGATAAGTGTCTAATAAATAACCCATAATAGGACTTGCAAATACATCGGGTGTATATCCAATAACTGAAATTATTCCAACAGCAGTTCCAGTATATTTTAAAGGAATATTTCCTTCTTGAAAAATAGCAAAATATAGTGCTCTTGATGCATATGTTCCAACAGCTGTTATGATTAAGGATATAAAAAATAAAATATTCATATTGGATTTTACAATTCCAGAACTAAAAATTGCTGCTCCAATTAGCATTATAACAAAGCCACAAATAATCCAAGAAATTCCTTTTGACTTATCAGCCAAAAAGCCAATCAGCAAACAAACTATTGGGCGAAGATACAATTGAAGCGCTCCAACTTCAGCAGCTTCAATTTGATTATAAAGCATTACATCTGAAGCGTATAATGAATAGATATCAGTTAATTTGTATCCAACGTATGCAGACATAATTATTATCATTAATAACCAAACTGAAGGCAGTTTGAAAACTGTTTTTATTTCTGTTAAGGAATAAAGTGAATTAATTTTATTTGAACTAAAAGCTTTATCAGACTTCATGAAAATTAGAACCAAAAGTCCAATTAATGCAACCATAAATGAAGAAAATAATATAACGTATCGAAAAGCTTTTTGCCTTTCTAAAATTGATGCTGATTGAATATCTGTTGACAGGATCATTGAAAAAATAAATACTCCAATACTTCCCATGGAAGCTGCAACTAGACCTCTTCCTCCATCTAAAAAACCAAAAGCCTTGCCTTGACTAATTGAGCCTCCCCATAATCTTGTCGCTTTTATCATAGCACCCCAAAATAAAAAAACTGTGGTAAACCCCCAATATCCAAACAAAACTTGTAACGTTAAATAATTTGGAAAAGTTGCTAAAACTAACCCCCCTAAAGCTGTTGAAAACATCGAAATTGAAATTAATTTCCTGGGTAAAAATCTATCTGCTAAAACTCCACCATAAATGTATGACAGCAATGCAATAGTTCCATAAACTGAAAAAAGACTTCCCAGTTGTAAATTAGTAAGTTGAAATACATCTAAAAAAGTAGGTCGAAATATTCTTGCTAAAACATATGGAAGAATAAAAACTGCTTCTCCGGATAAAATTAAAAGCGCTAGATTTAAATAAGAGCCCTTTTTTGACTTAAGTTCTTGCATTAAGGTTTATTCTATAATTAACAAGATATAATATTTAAACTATGAACTATCTAATTCGTATATATAAACTTTTAATTTTGATCTAACAGTAGCTAAAATATAAAAAAGTGTACGTTACGTGTTTTTTTATTTTCAACCTGAAGTGAAAGAATTATTACCAAAATATATATATAAAAAGTAGAATCCCTCCAACTAGAAAGCTCATACAGCCCGTAAAAAAACATCCTTTATAAACATCTTTTTCCCTAATCATTTGCTCAGCCATAACAAAAATTATTATATATAATTAAGATTAAATTTTATGGACTTATTAAATTGCTTTTCATAAAGTTTTTTGCAAAGACCAAAGATTTCTCTCTTGCTATTGAATTCCCTCCGATGTTTACTCCTCGACTTACACAAAATAAGAAGCCAATTTTTTGAAGAACCGGACTAGACATAGGTATTTTAAAATAATTCATTAAAACATCACCCTCTGCAGTTAAATCAAAAAGACAATCTTTAAAACTATAACCTTCTTCATTTCTCTTAACAGGTTCTTCGCTGTCAAATCCATGATGAGATTCAGGATAAACAGTTATATTAATATTGGTATTTTCAGATAGTTTTTTAACTAAATCTTGACAAGGAAAAGCTGGAGTCCAATTGTCTTTTTCACCAATTAAAATATGTATTGGGGCTTTTGTAAAAATTAAATTTTCTGGCTTCACAAAACATGGTGGATAAAAAGCTAAATGTGCTGCAAATTCAAGTTCAGGATTAATAGCATTCCTTAAAGGTGTCCATCCAGAAAAAAGAGTTACCCCGCCGCCCAAGCTCCATCCAGTTATTGCAACCTTATCCTTATTGATTTTTGGATGTTTTGATAATACTTCCAGAGCCCTGTATGCGTCGAGTGTTATGGCAGCAATAGTTACTTCATCTTGAGACCCAACCGTAGAACTTATACCTCTACTTTTAAAGCTGTTAAGTTCAAACGTAGCAATTCCTAGTTTTTGATATATTTTCATATAATCAAGATGATGTTTTCTCCAGCCCAAACTTCCAGCAACTCCAATAACTAATGGATATTTTTTATTTGGGTTTAAACTGTCAACAGGGATAGTTAACTTACCAAACACTTTTTGCTCTTCTTGATTATCTAGGTTGGTTATTATGTCGCTAAGCGAGAAAGGGTTGGCACTTTTAAAATTGATTTTCTCAGTCTGAAATTGGCAATGAACATTAAAAGCATTAATTAACAAAACGAAAACAACGATATAAAAAACTTTAGCTACTTTGCTCATATTTGTTCTTTTAAATTAAACTAAACATCAATTGTAAATATAATTAAAACTTAAAGCCTGTAAACTACCCTAAAAGTTATAAATCTAGGTTGAATAAATGTTTCAGAACTAAATACTGAAATGTTATTTGCACTATTTCTAATTTGTGCATCAATATCTAAAATATTTGAGGCCTTAACTTCATATTCCCATTTAGCATCTTTGTCTTTTATATAAGATAAAGACGCATCCCAATTTTGAAATGATTGAGGTTCACCTGTTCCTTGATCCTGGGTAGTATAGCTATATTTAGTTCTGAAAGTTATTTTCTTTAAGATAAATGCATCCAAATCAACTGATGGAGCTTTAGTGATAAATTTCGTTTCACGATTTCCCTGGTTGTTGTTTGTTACTGAATAACGATATCTTATGTTAATGTTAGGAGCATACCTAAAATTAGTTCTTATTCCAGGGGTTAAAGATTGTGTAAATCCTTCATTTAGTGACTGTCTTCCCTGAATAAATTGATTAATCTTACTGTAATTGAAACTTGTATTTAAGCTAGTTCTAATTTTACCAAAAGTTTTTTGAATTCGTCCAAAAAGATTAAAATTTTCATCAGCAAAACTTGAATTAAAAAAAGTGCTGGTTCTAATTACGCTTTCAAAATTTGTCAAGCCTCTAATTTGATCAATATTTTTTGAATAAGCTGCTCTAGCAAATACGTTAGTGTAATTAAAGAGATTAAAACTTCTATAAAATAAACTAATATTATGAGATAAGGCATTTTGAAGATCAGGTGCTCCATACTGAATACTATTGTAGTTATTTAAAACCAACCCTTGTGCTAATCGTGTTATATCAGTAAATTGATTTTTCATGTTGTAACTTAACGTAAGAGATTCTCCTTTTTTTAGTTGAATCCTGGTTTCAAAATCCGGAAGAAATCTTGTAAAGTTATCCTTAACTGTTTTGTTAAATTGATAATTATTATTACCATATGCATGAATTGATACTCCTGGAGTAAAAGTAAATTTTCCAGTTCTAAAGCGATAATGAATACCCAAGTAAACATCGCTAAAGTTATATTCTGTATCATTAAGCGCTAATCCTTGATTAATATTTGGAGTAGGGTTGAACTTAAAATTATTACCCAAAAACTGAAAAATATTCGAGTTGAATTCTTGTCGACTCAATATGACTCCCACTGTAAAATTTATATTACTCTTTGGAGTTATTATGTTATAATAATCAAGCTTAGCATCTAATTGATTTGATTGGATTTTTCTATTCTGCCCTAAATTATAGTTTAATAAAGAACTATCAAGCCCTAAAGCTTCAGCAGTTGAATCAAATGTATCGTCTCCATCAGGATCATTTTCTAAAACTGCATTATAAAAAGGATCCTCATTTTTCATAAGATGCTGAGCCTCAAAAGCAAAAATATTATTTTCGTTTAAGGTGAAGTAATAGTTTAAATTTTGATTAATAGAATACGGAGTTATTTCTTCTAATTGGGTGGTATTTCCAATAATTGATGAATAAATATCTTGCTTTTGAATGTCATTTGAAATACGAGCTAAAATATCATAGTCAATTTGATTACTAAAATTTGGTTTAAAAGAAGCACTCAATTTTAATAACCCTTGATTCGATTCTTCTCTGCCTGATTGTTCCGTTAGTTCATCAGGAACGCCTAGATCCGTATATCTAATCAAGCTGATTTCATTTGATAAAATTTTTGTCGAATTATAGATCATAAAACCACTAAGATCAAGATTAGGATTAGGTGAATAGCTAAAATTTCCTGTTGCCAATTTATTTTCTGTCTTTAGTGCATTTCTTCCATTTGTTAAGAAATTTAAACTATTGTCACCTAGATTTATACTTGTGCCGCTTCGACTACTTGGAGCTCTAAATCCTCCTCCAAAACCAAAAATATCTCTCCTTGTAAGTGCTACCTCTCCAATATTGTTAAGATCTCCAATGAAATTAACACTATATTTTGGGTTGTAATAAAAAAGCTTTGGCTGAAATAAGTATAAATTATCAGTAGGTGAATTCCCTGCTCCAGCAGTAATATCTCCAAACCAAAAACTTTCTTTTCCTTCTTTAAGTTTTATATCAATTGCAACATTATTCTGATTATTTCGAACTCCACTTAATTGACCAACCTCAGAATAATTTCTCAAAACTTGGATTTTGTCAACTGCACTAGAAGGAATATTTTTTGTAGCTATCTTAGTATCTCCATCAAAAAAATCTTTTCCGTTAACAGTTATTTTATTTACAACTTTTCCCTCCACTTCAATTTGATTATCTTCATTAAGTTCAACTCCTGGAAGTTTATCTATTATATCTTCTAACTTTCTCTCAGACCCATTTTTAAATGAATCAGCGTCGTAAATAATAGTATCACCTTTGACTATAACGGGAATTTTAACAACTACTTCATCTAAAACAATTCCTTTTAGCATGATATAGTTTTTGGATAGGTCAGATTCTTTAGTTTCAATTACATCTTCTATGGTCCTTAATCCTATATAATTTACTTGAACCTTATATTTTGTATTTTTCTTTAATTTAAGTTTAAAATTACCAGATAAGTCAGTTACTACATAAGATTCTAAATCACTTGTACTTTCATTAATTGCAACCAAACTGGCCATCTCTAATGGATTTTTCAAACTATCAGTTACAACACCCTCAAGTTTAATTTGACCATAAGCAATTAACCCAAAAAAGAGATGAAAAATGAGAAAAATCTTCTTCATAAAATTAGTTTCTTCTTCTTCGCCCTCTATTATTTCTCATTTCAAGCATTTTACCTTTTAATGTAGCTTGGTAAGCTACTTTTGTAATTACTTTTCCTTTATCTGGAGCTTCAATTTCTATTTTGCCTTTTGGATTAAGCTCAATTTGTGAACACAGCATTGTTGTATTGCCAGCACTAACTTCTAGAATTAAGCCAGGCAAACCCCAATATTCTGCGGGACCATGTTTTAAAGGAATTTGAAGTGTGTACCAAGCAGTGATTTCCGTCATTTCAATTTCTTCACTTCTATCATCTGAGGATAGATCTCCCCAGGAAAAAGTGTACCATGAAAGATCCTTTGAAGGAACAGAGGCAGTTGCCTTAAAGCATATATATTTTCCGATTTGTTTGGATTCAGAGCCCATTTCCCATGTTATTTTTTGTAATTCATCTTTAACTAAAAAGCGTTTTCCATAAAATTCTTGAGCTTGAATCAGTTGATTTTCTTTTACATTTTTATACTGTTTCCCTCTTGAGAAGTTACTTCCCCAAGAATCAGTCGCACCAGACATAGCGTCAACTTTTTCTTCTTCTTCAAATATCGATTCAGTTTTATTAAAATTTAACACAAAGGTTTTTTCTAATCTATTTTTAAGTCGACTTTGCATTTGTTTTTTTTGTGCTTCACTCATTCTTGCGCCCCAACTTCCAAGGTCTAGTGATGACTTGGAAAAGTAATATGCTTTTCCTTGAAAATCTTGAATTGTGTTTTTAGGAAGGTAGGATACAATAAGAGGGGTAATAAGTAATAAAATTAATTTATTTAAAACTTTCATATTAGTTAGTATTTTGATTATGACTTGAAAAGATAAAAAAGGTTTAAAAAGCAAATTAATATAAAATAATTTATTCTCTATAAGTTAATCTCATTAAAGCTGCATAATACTTAATTAAATTTTACAAATTCCTATCCAGAACATGCATAAAATAGTATTTGTCTAAAGATCAAAAAAAATTAACTTTAAGAAAATATTTACAATGAAGCATTTAAACTTTTTTTTTATTCTTTTTCTGACTTATAATGTTTTTTCTCAAGATTATGATTTATTTGATAAGGAATTTTTTGTTTTTCAAAGTGACACGCTTAATTACAGAATTTTAAGGCCCTTAAACTTTGATCCAAAAAAACAGTACCCTGTTCATTTATTTTTACATGGGTCTGGAGAAAGAGGAGATGACAACTCCTCTCAGCTAATACATGGCGGTGAACTTTTTTTAAAAAAAGAGAATAGAGAAAAATATAATTCATGGGTCATATTTCCTCAATGTTCAAAAAATGATAGATGGCCAAGTTTATCCTCAGATATTTGGAATAAACCTTTTCAAAATAAAATGGATAAGCCAAATAAAAGCATGGGGTTAGTTATAAAATTAATGGATGTTTTTATTGAAAAAAAAGAAGTTAATAAGCAAAAAATATATGTAAGTGGCTTATCAATGGGTGGTATGGGAACATTTGAGATATTGTCAAGAAGGCCAAATATGTTTGCTGCAGCAACTCCAATTTGCGGTAATGGAATTCCTGAATTAGCTGAATTATATGCTGATAAAGTTTCTTTATGGATTCTTCATGGCTCTAATGATAAGGTTGTTAGCCCTAAACATTCTTTAAAAATGGCAACTGCAATCATTGAATTCGGAGGTAGTCCAAAATTTACATTATTTGAAGACACGGGTCATGATAGTTGGAATAATGCTTTTGCTGAAAAAGATTTTTTAAGTTGGATTCACTCTAAATCAAAGGAAAATAAATTGGAATAAAGCTTTATAAATAAACCCACATAAATTTATGTGGGTTTATATGAAAGAATGAAATGTTTCAGTAACAGATGATTTTAATCAAATCAAACAGAAAGAATGTAATAAATCAAAACACATTTCTATATTAATACATATGTAATATCACTTCACCCCTAAAAATTTATATTTTTTTATACAAATAATTGAATAGTAAAACTTTTGATTTTTCATGGACTTTAAAATTTTGGCAGAGAAATTATTTTAACTACCTGCAAAAGGGGTACCAAAGATACCAACCGCTAATTCAGCCCAGATAATTAAAAACATTGAGATTATCAATCCAATATATATAGTCTTAGTTTTAATATTCTTTTTTTGATTACTTATAAAAGTAATTCCAATGCCTAATAAAAGTAACATTACCCCCATTAAGACAAAATCAAATATAGACCAGTTGAATTCATCGGTAATTAACATTCCCAATAAAGGAATCAATAACAATAACAGGGGATAAATCATTTTAGAATATCTATTTTTTTTGATAACATTTTTATGTTTATTTAAAGACATAACTATTAGAGTTGCTGAATTTTCATATTTTTAAAATATGATTTTTCTGGGTGATCATAAAAATAGATCCATTCTTAAGAGAATTCACCAAGTCATTCCAAATTCTGTTATCCATATAAGTATTTTCATTAAATTCACTTTCATTATGAAATTCTCTCTATTTTTACTTCTCTTAATTCAAAATTATTGATTAGGTATTAGCTTTAGTTTAGCCCCAAAATCCTGATTCCAATTCCAATTTCAATTTTGAATAATCCACGTCATCATATCTTTTTTCAATTAGTTTTTGAATTGCCTTAAATTTTAATTCTAAATTTTTACACATTTCAATAGAAAATTTTATCCAAATTGATTGTATTGTTAATATATTTTCAAATTCTAAATCAGTAATTAAATCTACATTTAAAATTTTATGTTTTGACTCTCCTAAATCTGATTTACTATACTCATACAATTCTCTATACTTAGTAATATTTCTTAATTTATATTTTTTACTAATATGTGGTAAAAAATACTGATGTAAATCATCTCTGTATAATCTATCTTCCTCAGTTATTTGAGATATTTGCTGCGGAAGAGATGAAATTAAAGTTTTAATTTTTAAATCATTTATAATTGATAATTTCCCAGAGTTTATTATTTCATCTAAAACACCATTATCAGCAACATATATCCAACCTGATACTGAAAAAAAATACATTAAACTGTCTAATTTATATTTAGAATCCCAAACCTCGTTTGGACCTGTTTTACGGAGTATTTCTTTATTAATTGTTATTATATTTTCTTTTTCTTTGAGTGATGTTTCTAAACTATTTAGGTTGCTAGAAATCTCAGAGTGTAAAGACAATAAAATTTTCTTTTCTTCCTTAACAAGTTTTATTTTTTCGTTATGGTTATTTACCTGTAGTGCAATTAAAATTCCAACAACAACTAAAAATATCTCACCAATTGCATATTTGAAATAGTCTTTTCTGTTTTTAGATTGATTTTTCAAAAATCTTAGGAATTTCATATTACTTTTTTAAGTTATTTATTTTAAAAATAAGAATTTTACAAATACTTGAATTTATATTTAAAAAAGTCAAAATCATAAAATTTAGAAATATCAAAAATGATCAAAAATGATCAAAAATGATCAAAAATGATCAAAAAATGATCAAAAAATGATCAAAAATGATCAAAAATGATCAAAAATTGAATTTATATAATTTTGAAATTGTGTTTATTTGTAATAATTTATTGTATATAATATTTCTAATTTTTACGTAATAAATATTGGCAAATCCCAAATTGCTTCTTTGGAATATTTTGAGTTGTTAAAAGAACTTAAATAGCTTTGAAGTATTGATTTTAAAATTATAATTACTTAACAACATTTTTTAAATTGGTATATCTTAACTAAAAAACAAAAAATGAAACATACACTTTTAATATTTACATCATTATATTCTTTTATTTTATCTGGACAAGACCTTAAATGGAATAATACAATTGATGGTGATTTTGTAATTGATTCTGTAACGCTAGGTGAAGATTCTAATATCATAAACGTTTCTGGCAAGGCAGGAGATTATGTTGTTTATATGACTTATAATTTTACTAATATTCATTCTACTTCAAACCAAGGAGAATATACTGCTCTTGCATGGGCACAAGATGGCGATCAGTTTTTAGAAACAACTGTAAGAGGATTATGGAAAAAAAATGAACAAGTATTTGATATAAAACATTTTGAAAATGCTTCAGACGGGTCTCAGCTTTTGACCACAGGTACAATGGATTTTCAAGCTAAAACATATAAATGTAAAGTTCGTTTTCTTGAATAAAATTAATTTTAACAACAAACTCCTCGATTTTCTGAATGTTTAATTTAGATATTGGGGTGAAGGGGCTAAAGCTTATTTCTCCTATTCTTCTCTGTTAAAGTAAAACTAAACCTATTAGTGAATTAAGCCAATTTTCTTTTTCATTGTATTAATCGATAATAGCCTGATAAACCAAGGCTCTTAATTTTTGGTGATCGTCTACGTCTTGAATTGGAATCACCTGGGTAAAATAAACCACGACTAAATCTTCTTTGGGGTCAACCCAATAAGTAGAATGATACGCACCACCCCAACCAAATTCTCCTTCAGAGCCTAATTCGCCTCGCCTTCCTAAATCTTTGGATATCGAATAGCCCAAACCAAAACCCATACCATTTTGCCAATTGTATTTGATACCTCCAAGATGATCGACCGTCATCAGTTCAACTGATTTGCGCGATAAAATACGTTGATTGTTATATGTTCCTCCATTGAGCATCATCTGTAAAAACTTAGCATAATCCATGGCCGTACTCACTAAGCCAGCTCCTCCAGAATAGTTCTTGCGTGGTCCGTTCACATAGGCTCCTTGGCTTTGCATTGTTCCCTCTTTAGGCGCTTTTATTAATTTTTGATCTATCATGTTATATACTTTTGCCAGTCGGGCGGCTTTATTTTTTGGCAAATAAAAATAAGTGTCATTCATTCCTATAGGGGATAAAATATTTTCACTTAAAAAGTCAGCTAAACTTTGACCTGAAACCACATTGACTAAAGCTCCTAATATATCGGTATTGTAGCCATAGACAAATTGTGATCCAGGCTGAGCGTCATGAGGCAATACAGCTATGCGTTTAATTGTTTCTAATACAGTTTCATCTCTGTTTGCAAAATACCATCCCTGAAGATCAGCTTCTTTCCACTTATCGGCAGCAACTCCCGAACCATATCCTATCCCTGCGGTATGTGTGAGCAGATCACGAATAGTTATCTCTCTGTTGGCCGGAACAACATCATAGGAATCGTCGTCAATTTTGACAGCTACCTTACTATTTTTAAATTCTGGAATGTATTTACTGATAGGATCACTTATCAGTAATTGTCCGCGTTCTTGCAACATCATAACTGCGGTACTCACAATAGCTTTAGTTTGAGAGGCAATGCGAAAAATGGCGTCTGTACGCATTGTAATGTCATTCTCAATATCTTGCATGCCAATAGCCTCGTGATAAACCACTTGTCCTTTCCGAGCAATTAGTGTCACTGTACCTGGCAATTGCCCTTGGTCAACATATTTATTAAATGTTTGACTGATATAATTCAATCGCTTTGAAGACATTCCGACATTTTCTGCTTTATTTAAAACCAGCTGCTGACTTTGTTGTGCAGCCAAAAAAGTTCCTGCGAATAATAGGATAAATAGATGTTTTCTCATTATTTAATTTTTGCGTCAATTTAATCTTTTAATAATAAAAATTGTAAGAAAAAACCCCTCACTTTTGTGAAGGGCTTAATTTGGTTAGTGTAGTGTAGCGGTTTCGCTAGCTCCCCCTCTAGGGCTCGAACCTAGGACCCTCTGATTAACAGTCAGATGCTCTAACCAACTGAGCTAAGGAGGAATATGTCCTGTTTATAGTACTTCCGAAAGCATTTAAAGAATCTTTTTGTTGATTCACTCTATTGATTTACGTATAAATTTACGTATTTCTTAAAAGTAGCTTAATTCAGAGTATCAAATAACAGTTGGCAAATATAATATTAAATGTAAAATAAAAAAGACAGAATACAATATTTTGCTTGTCTGCTTGTCTGCTTGTCTGCTTGTCTGTCTGTGAGAGATAAGATTACCCCATCATCTAATCAAACTTTTCTTGAGTCAATCCATCACATGTCAAATATTCCTTTGCTAGAGCCCGAAAATACTACAAAATTAGATTTTAACTTTTTTATTTCTTACTCTCAAGTTTTATTTAAAAAAAATTATATTTAAAGTTAACTTTGAATCTTAATTTTATAAATCTTGAAAAATACAATAACATTAACTCTTGTTTTTACTTGCATAAGTATTTTATGCTCTTGTAATTCTAATAAAAATATTGAAATGAAAATTCTTAAAAGTAATTTTGGGGTTTTACCCGATGGAGAAGAAGTATACAAGTATCAACTCTCCAATAGTAAATTGTCCGTTGATATAATTAATTATGGAGGTATTATTACAAATATCAATTTAGAGGATTCTCAGGGTAAAATAAGGGATATTGTTTTAGGGTTTGATGATTTAGATCAATATTTGAATGGTCATCCATATTTTGGCTCAATAATTGGCAGGTATGGGAATAGAATTGCTAATGGAAAATTTGAAATTGAAAAAAAAGAGTATCAATTAAATAAAAATAATGGAAAAAACTCACTCCATGGGGGATTAAAAGGATTTGATAAAGTTATATGGGGAGTTAAAGAAATTAAAGACACTAATATGGTCGGGATTAAACTTAATTATTTTTCAAAACATTTGGAAGAGGGTTACCCAGGAAACTTAGATGTTACGGTTACTTATACTTTAAATAACGAAAATGAGTTAAAAATTAAATATGAAGCTAAGACTGATAAAACTACAGTTGTTAATCTTACTCAACATTCATACTTTAATCTAGCAGGCGAAAGTTCAGGAAATATTTTGGATCATTTGCTATATATTAATGCCGACTCATATCTTCCTGTTACAGAAAGCCTAATTCCTACTGGAGAAATCCGAAAAGTTGAAAATACTCCATTTGATTTTAATAAATTTAAAAAAATTGGAATGGACATTAACAACACCAATAGTCAACTTGAATATGGAATTGGCTATGATCATTGTTGGGTTCTCAATGATTATCAGGGAAATGTAAGAAAAGTTGCAGAGGCCAAGAGTTTAAAAACTGGAATACAAATGGAGGTTTTTACTGACCAACCTGGAATTCAATTTTACACAGGAAATTTTCTTGATGGGACACTAAAATCTAAGAAAGAAAAAACCTATGAAAAGAGATATGGATTTTGTTTAGAGACTCAGCATTTTCCAGATTCTCCAAATCAGCCAAATTTCCCCAATACTTTTTTGACCCCAGAAGAATCATATAAAACAGAAACTTGGTTTAGATTTTCTAACTCACAAATCAATAACTAAAGTACATTTGTCTGTAAATTATGAATAATAAATCTTTAAAGCTTGCCAATCAAATTTGCTTTCCAATATATCTAACTTCAAGGCTTGTAACTAAAACGTATAAACCATTTTTAGATAAAATGGGTATTACATATCCTCAATACTTGGTGCTTCTTGTTCTTTGGGAATGTAATAATTTATCGGTTACTCAGATTAAAGAGAAATTACATTTAGATACAAATACACTTTCTCCAATGTTGAGCAGAATGGAAAAGTTAAAACTTATAAATAAAAGTAAATCTCAAATTGATGCAAGAAATGTAATAATTCAATTAAACGAAAAAGGGAAGGCTTTGAAAGAACAAGCAAATTTGATTCCAAAGAAACTTTTAGAGGCGTTAATTGATGAAAAAGTTAGTTTATCAGAAATAAAGGAACTAAAAAATATGCTAAATGAATTGACATTTATTCTCTCTAGCAGGAGTAAAAACTAGATTTCTTTCGAATTTATCATCTCATCATAATGATATATTTTAACCCCACTAATTGGTTTTTTTGAAATTTGTATTATTGCTTTTGCTACATCTTTTGCCTTTATTGGTTTATAACTAGAAGGCATCATAAATGAAAAGAGAGGCATTATTATTTGTGCTATGTTTTCACCAAATCTAAATTCTTTCCTCTTTCCTAGTAAAAGAGATGGACGAAATATCGAGGTTGAGTTTAGGTCTAAATCCAAAACTGCATTTTCAATTTCTGCTTTTAAATTCAGATAGAAATTTTTACTTTCAATATTTGCTCCGCATGAGGAGACGAAAGAGAAATTCTCAACATTATTGACTTTACAAGCTTTTGCTATATTTAATAAAATATCATAGTCAATTTTTCTGTAATCATTTTTATTTCCATTAACCTTATGTTGTGTGGTGCCAATACTAGCAATGACAATATGGCTATTTTTAATGATTTTAGAAATTAATTTTTTTTTTGAAAAATCAATAACATGAATATTTACTTTATTACTTTTAAGTGATAAAGAGCGTCTTGTAATTACATTGATTTTATTGTAATATGGATCTTTTTCTAGTATTTCAAGTATATGTCCACCGATTAGACCCGTTGCACCAAATACTGAAATTTCTTTATTCTCCATAAAAAACTAGAGTAAATCTAACTTTTCTCTAACTTTTTTAAAGGCATTAACTGCTTTAAAAATTTGTTCTCTATTGTGGGATGCTGATAATTGAACTCTTATTCTAGCTTTGCCTTTTGGGACAACAGGATAGAAGAATCCTATTACAAAAATACCCTCATTTAATAACCTATTAGCAAACTCTTGAGCTAATTTTGCATCATATAGCATTACAGGAACAATAGGGTGACTCCCAGGAATAATATCAAAATTAGCTTTAGTCATTTCAGATCTAAATAATTTTGTATTTTCTTCTAATTTATCTCTTAATTTTGTTGACCTACCTATAATTTCAAAAACCTTCAATGAAGCCCCAACAATAGGAGGAGCCATCGAATTCGAAAATAAGTATGGCCTAGAGTTTTGCCTTAAAATATCAATTATTTCTTTTCTTCCTGCAGTGAACCCACCTGTAGCTCCACCTAAAGCCTTGCCATATGTTCCCGTAATTATATCAACTTTGTCAATGACATTATGATATTCATGCGTTCCTCTGCCTGTTTTGCCTAAGAAACCTGTAGCATGGCAATCATCAATCATAACCATAGCTTTATATTTCTTAGCTAAATCACATATTTTATCTAATTGTGCAATTGTTCCATCCATTGAAAAACAACCATCAGTAACAATTAATTTTCTAGTCGATTTTTCAGCTTCAATCAAAACTTGTTCAAGACTATTCATGTCGTTATGATCATATCTATATCGATTTGCTTTACATAAACGTATTCCGTCTATTATTGAAGCATGATTTAAGCTGTCCGAAATTACTGCATCATCAGCAGAAAGTAAAGGTTCAAATAAACCTCCGTTCGCATCAAAGGCGGCTGCATATAAAATACAATCATCCATCCCTAAAAATTCTGCTGTTTTTTGCTCAAGCTCTTTGTGAATATCTTGAGTCCCACAAATAAATCGAACAGATGAAAGTCCAAAGCCGTGAGAGTCTAAATATTGTTTCCCAGCATTTATAACCTCAGGATCCGCTGATAATCCGAGATAATTATTGGCACAAAAATTTACAACATCTTTATTTTTTGTAGTACTGATAACTGTACTTTGAGTACCAGTTATAATTCTTTCATGCTTGTAAAGACCAAGTTTTTCGATTTCCTGAAGCTCTCTACTAATTGATTCTTTTATGCTTTTATTCATGGTGTTTTTAATTTTTTAATCATCTCATGAGTTATTTTTTCAAGAGAATATTCTGGCTTCCAGCCCCAATCATTTTTTGCTTCATCATCATTTATTGAATTAGGCCATTGTGAAGCTATTTTTTCACATATATCGGGATTGTATTCAATTTTAAATTCAGGAATAATTTTCAAAATTTCATCAACTAAATCAATTGGTGAAAAACTAACTCCAGACACGTTGTAAGATGTCCTTACTTTTATAGATTCTGAGGAAGCTTCCATCAATAAATCTGTGGCCCTGACGGCATCATTTATATAAATCATTGGGATTACAGTACTAGCTTTAATATTACAATTAAATTTTTTTCCTTGAATAGCTTTGTGAAAAATATCAACTGCATAATCTGTTGTACCCCCTTGAGGAACTGATTGATAGCTAATTACTCCTGGATAACGAATCGAGCGTATATCAAGATTATATTTTAAATTATAATAACTTGCCCATAACTCACCATTACTTTTACTCATTCCATAAACAGTTTTTGGATCCTGTATCGATTTGTTGGGGGTTTGCTCTTTTAAAGCAGAAGGACCAAAAACAGCTATTGAGCTTGGAAAAAATATTTTATTTACCGAATTAATTCTTGATGTTTCAAGAACATTAAACCATGTTGTTGTATTAATATTCCATGAATTAAGAGGAGATCTTTCTCCGTTGGCTGATAAAATCGCTGCTAAATGATAAATTACAGTGACTTTGTATTTTAAAACAACTTTGTTTAGCTTTTTTATGTCAGTTGCATCTATAATTTCAAAAATCCCATTGAAGAAATCTTTTTTATATATGTCTGAAGCAATTACATTATTAATCCCATGTTTTTCCTGAAGAAAAGGAGTTAGTACTGACCCTAATTGTCCATTTGCACCAGTAATTAAAATGATCTCACTCATAATTTGATAAAGATAACAAACTTGCTAATTTTTCTTGTTAGAATTACTGCTTGTTATTTAAATAAGTTAACAGTAAATTTTAATATATTATAAGCATGAAAAAACTCATATACATCACAGCTTTTATGAAATTGCTTTCTTGCAGTAATCAAGATTCAGTAATAGAAAATCAAGAAACTTTTGTTGATCAAGGAATTAGTCTTTATGCAGATGAAAATCCAAATAATGATGTTATGATGCAAGCTTTTTGGTGGGATAGTTATTCGGACCCTAAACTTTCTAATTTTTCTTCATATTATGAATTTATTCAATCTCATATTATTAATCTTTCTAACTCATATATTGATCTTATTTGGCTTCCACCCCCAAGTGAGGGTGAAGGAATGGGATATCACCCAAGACGTTTATTTAATTTTACTTCTGAACATGGATCTGAGCAAGAGTTAAAGGATTTAATAAGTTTAATTAAGTCAAGAAAAATGCATGCCATGGCAGATTTAGTTTTAAATCATAGAATAGGTTCACTCACATGGACAGATTTTACAGAGCCTATATGGTCCTGTAACTCTATTTGTGTTGATGATGAATCGTCAACAGACCCAAATGCATTTGGCACAGAACCATGTGGAGATTTAGATGAAGGCATGTCATGGGGTGGAGCTAGAGACCTAAATCATAAAAGTGAGGAGGTGCAATTAGGCTTAAAAGAATATTTAATAAGGCTTAAAGATATTGGATTTGATTCATGGAGATATGATTTTGTTAAGGGGTTTCCGGCTAAATATGTTGGAGAATATAATGAATCTACTGATTACTATTTTTCAGTGGGTGAATTTTGGGATGGTAATTTAAACTCAATAAAACAATGGATTGATAAAACGGAAAAAACTGTTTCAGAGATAACAACGAGAAAATCGGCAGCATTTGATTTTACATTAAAGTATAAATTAAAGGATGCTCTAGTAAATAAAAATTATACTGCTTTAGAAAAAGATCATTCGTTATCATCATTAGACGGTTACGGTAATAGATCGATTACCTTTTTAGATAATCATGATACTGGTTGTATAAATAGAACAGATTGTGACAATTTATATTCTAAAAATTTAAATTTGATTGCCAGCGGATATGCATACATACTCACTCACCCGGGGATACCAATGGTTTGGGGTTATCATTACTTCTTCTCAGATTCTTCTGAAAATTTGAAAACTCAAATCAATGAATTAATTAAAATAAGAAAACAAAAAGGAATTAATGCATTAAGTAAAACTGAAATCATAGAATTAAAAAATGGCTCTTCCGGATTTTATGTTGCAAAAATAGACGGAAAAATACTTGTAAAAATTGGGGAAGGTTTATATACCGTGGATAATTCCTGGAATGAGTTGTTAAAAGGTGAAAACTATATAATTTACTCTAAATAAACTAAGTAATTGTACTTTGGGATTGCTTTTAAACACTAAACCTGCTCAAGAGCTATTTTGCCTCTAATATTTTTAAAAGCGAGTGTTATATGTGCTTCAACTGTTTTGACAGAAATATCTAATACTTCAGATATTTCGATATTTGTGTAACCTTTCTTTTTACTTAAAACAAATACTTCTTTGCATCTCTTAGGAAGATTATCAATACAACGATTCACAATTTTAAGCATTTTATCAAATTCAGGTTCTGAGGTATCATCAATTATTTGGTTTAAGAATCTAACATATTCGTCATGAATTTTTAGAAGGGATTTATTCTTATGATATTTATTAATAAATTGATTATACACTGATCTGTAGAGAAATCCTGTTATAGAAAATGCTGGGTCTAATTTTTTCCTGTATTCATATGTTTTAATAAAAACATCTTGAACAATATCTTTTGCTAATGAATAATCCCCAGATAGACTTATTGCATAAGCAAAAAGTCTTCTATTATATTTATTTACTAATTCAGTAAAAGCAGACTCATCTCCTTTTTTTAAAAGTAAAACAAATTTTTTTTTGCTATCCATTGCTGCAACAATTGATTTTTTTAAAAGTAATAAATTTTTTTAAAATAATTTAGGGGTTGTTTATTGCAAGGTTGTAATAATAGAAATATGCCAAAACTGTCTAAAATAAAATTTGAAAGTTTAATTTTAAAGTATATCAATCAAACTTCAAGTTCTAATGAACTTAAAGTTTTGATTAAAGCTTTAGAAGACATAAAAAATGTTAGGGTATTTAAAGAATATATTAAAACAAATTTTTATTCAATATACGTAATGAATCAATTTGAGACTGAAGATATAATAAGTGAAATAAAAAAGAGAATTCACCGAACTCAAAAGAAAGAAAAAGGTGCTGTTTTTTTTAAGAAAACACTTAAATATGCTGCTTTAATTGTTTTAATGTTTTCTTTAGGTTATTACTCTCATCTAAATAGTATTGGATATGGAGTTGAAGTTCAAAAAATTATTCCAAAGGCTGATGACATAGTTCTATCTGCCGAAGGAAACGATTTAATTATTCAAAAAGATGAATATAAAAATCAAAGTGAGAAAAAACTTGTCTCTAAAATAAATCTTGTTCAAAAGTCAAATCAATTGATTTATGACAATAATATTAAAGTTGAAAAAATATCCTTCCACTCATTAAAAGTCCCTTACGGAAAAAGATTTAATATTATTTTCTCTGACGGATCTAAAGTTTATCTTAATTCTGGAAGTACAATTAAATATCCAGTCAAGTTTATACCCAATCAAGATAGAGAAGTTTTTCTAGAAGGTGAAGCTTTTTTTGATGTGACTGAAAACAAGTCTGACCTTTTCATTGTTAACTCAAATGGAATTAATGTTGAGGTCTATGGAACAAGGTTTAATGTGAGGAATTATCCTGAGGATTATAACTCAGATATTGTTCTAGTTCAAGGTTCAGTTGGTATTACAAATTCAAAAAACAATGATGTAACTAAGTTAACTCCTGGATTTAAAGGATCAGTTAATAAAGAAAACCTGAAAATTGAAAAGTCCAAGATTAATACTAAAATATATACTTCCTGGATTGATGGGGAATTCATCTTTAGAAATGAAAGTTTTAGTCAAATATTAAAAAAACTGGAAAGACTATATAATGTTACAATTATTGATAACAGAGAAAAAAAATCTAAAGAGTTGTTTAACGCTGCTATTGATGTTGAAAATGAAAAAATTGAAGAGGTGTTAAACTATTTTAATAAAATATATAATATTGAATATCAGATATTTAACAATAAAATAATAATTAATTAAAAAAATAGGGAGGGTATTGCAGTACCCCCCCTTGGAATATGAAGTAAACCGAAGTACAAACAAACCGATTTAAATCTATGTAAAACTATGAAAAACAATGCAAATAAACTCTATCATTATGGTAGTTTAATCAAAACTGTGAGACTAACATTTTTTCTATTTTTTGCGTTTAATTTGACTATCCTGGCCAATTCTTTTGGTCAAGACAAGGTGTCAATTGACATGAAAAATGTTAATGTATCTCAAATACTTGACGAAATCGAAGCAAATACTGACTATAAATTTATTTATAATGTAAATGTTTATGATTTTAAGACAATCACTTCTATAAGTGTTGACAACCAATCAATTAAATTGGTTTTGGACATGATATTTAATAATCAATTGGATTATGAAGTAATTGAAAAGAAGGTAATTCTTAAAAAGAAACCAATAATTCCTGTTTCAGAAGAAATTGTTGAAGAAGAAATTATTCAAAGGGTTGTGACTGGATCAGTTGTTGATTCGGATGGGACTGCTCTGCCAGGAGCTACAATCCTAGAGGTTGGGACTAATAATGGAACATCTACAGATTTTGATGGAAACTTTTCTATTGAATTAGAAAATGATGATGCATCATTACAAATTTCTTTTATTGGTTTTGAATCTCAAACAGTTTCAGTTGCGAATACTGATAACATTTCTGTCCAATTAATAGCGGCTGATTCATCACTTGACGAAGTAGTTGTTACAGGTTATGGAACACAGTTAAGAAGAAATATTACTGGTTCTGTAGCTACTATTGATGCTGAAGTAATTGAGAACAGAGCCCTTACTAGTGCTGGAGCTGCCCTTTCAGGTACAACAGCAGGAGTATTTGTTTCTCAGAATTCTGGTGAAGCAGGTCAGGATGAGATTTCAATTCGAGTTAGAGGTCAATCTACTCTAAATAATTCAGCTCCTCTTATTATAATTGATGGTATTGAGGGAGATATTAACCTACTTAATCCAAATGATATTGAATCAATTTCAGTACTTAAAGATGCTGCCTCTGGAGCTATTTATGGATCTAGAGCTGCTAATGGGGTTGTAGTTGTTAAAACAAAAAGGGGTGGTAGAAATCAAGATGCTGTATTTGCATATGAAGCAACTTTTGGAACATCAGAAGCTGTAAAATTACCTGATTTAAATAGTGATGTGGTATATAATATGAACTTTAAAAACTTAGCAAGAACAAACTTTGGAGGGGAACCTATTTACACAGCAGCTCAAATAGCTCAGGCTGGTTCTCAAACTACATGGTGGAAAGACCCTTATGCAGATCTTATTCAAAAAGCTCCTGTAAATGTTCATAACTTGAGCGTTACAGGTGGTTCTGAAAATGTTAATTATAGAGTTGCTATTGGTGCATTAGATCAAGAGAGTATTGCGACAGGTGGAAATTACTTTGATCGTCATAATCTTCGATTTAACCTTGATGCAAGTCCAACTGATAAAATTGAAATTGGAACAACTCTTTCACTTTCAAGAAGTGTACAAGAAGGAACTCAACAAACTTTCAACTCTTCAACCTTACAAGGACCTCAGGCATTAGCAGCTCAATTTCAAAACTATTTGGGCCCTGCTTATAATGCTGATGGGAATTATGCGATGGTATCTACAGCAGAAGCTGGATTTAATGTAGGACCAGGAACGGGTAGAAATAACAACATGGGTTACGCAGACGGAGCTTATTACAACATAAAACAAACAGTTAATAACATTTTACTTAATGCTTATGTTGCTTACTCTCCAATTGAAAATCTTACAATCAAGGCAACGGGTGCAATAAGAAGTAAAAGTACTGGAAGGAGTATTTTTAACAAAAAAGTAAAAAACTTTTTCCCTGATGGCTCATCTTACTTTGCCCCTGATTCTGACAGAAACAGAAGTGATGAAAATGAGGAGTTTTTCACTGAAACCTATTTCTTAACTGCCGACTACAATATAGAACTTGGAGACGGAAGCTTGACTGCCCTTGTAGGATATAGTCAGGAAGAAAACACAATCACTGATTTTAGAGCTTCCAGAGATGGACACTTAACAGATGGAGTTCAGGTGATCAATGCAGGTCTGACTTTAAATCAACAAGCTTTTGGTGGTGAAACAGGATTTTCTGTCCAGTCGTATTTTGCCAGAGTTGATTACAACTACATGGGGAAATATTTAGTAGAGGCTAATGTTAGACGAGATGGAAGTTCAAGGTTTAAGAATGACAAATGGGGAGTTTTTCCTTCATTCTCTGCAGGTTGGATAATGTCTGAAGAAGACTTTTTAAGTTCTAATGACCTTATTGATTTCTTAAAAATTAGAGCTTCTTGGGGAGAATTAGGAAATTCAAATATTCCAAATTTTGCCTTTGCTAAATCTTTAAGTTTAGATGAAGCATATAGCTTTGGTGGAGTAATAGCTCCTGGAGTTGGTCAGTCTTCACTAGGTAATGAAAATCTTAGTTGGGAGAAAACTACAAGTACTAACTTTGGTGTTAACCTTGTTTTAAACAATGGTTTAGGAGTTGATTTTGATTTATTCAAAAAAGAAACGACCGATATATTGTACAACCTTCCAGTAAACGTTTTAACTGGTTTTACATCTCAGTATAGTAATGCTGCTAGTATGGAAACTAAAGGTTGGGAATTAGCTTTAAATTATAGTAAAAGTTTTGGTGATCTAAAACTTCAATTAGGAGCAAATATTTCGAATGCTGAAAATATTGTAACAGATCTTAATCCAGGGATTGATGGAAGTGATACTGATAGAATATTCTTATCTAACGGAGGAATTTTAGGAGAAGGATATAGACCTGGAGCTTTTTGGGGCTTCATTTCAGATGGAATATTTAATGACGCTGCAGAACTTGCAGCTGCAGCAGACCATTCTTTAATGGGTTCTCAGCTTGGAGATGTTAAGTTCTTAGATCAAAATGGAGATGGAGTTATCAACCTTGATGATAGAACTGATATTGGAGTTGATATTCCTGAGATAACCTATGGTTTTAATGTTTTTGCTAGTTATAAGAACTGGGATTTAGGTGCTATTTTCCAAGGAATAGGTAAGGCTTCTTTTCAAGGAACCTTTGAATTATTTAAACCTGATGCGGGAGGAATGACAACAGCTAACCTTTGGGCAGATAACTGGACTACAACAAACACTGATGCTTCGATGCCAAGAGTTTGGGCTGGTCAAGCTGCGAGCCCTAGTGATGTATATCCAAGTGATTTCTTTGTATGGGATAGAGCTTATTTAAGATTAAAAAATCTACAAATAGGATATACATTTGATAATGATCTAATACCATTTGATAGTCTTAGATTATTTTTCAATGGAACAAATTTATGGACATCTACTGATTTCCCATTGATTGATCCTGAAGTTAGAACAGGGGTTGGAGCAAATGAACTTTACGCACCTGGCCAGGAGGCTCAGGCTGGTAGAGCGGCATATATGTTCCCTCAGTTGAAAACACTTTCATTTGGTGTACAGGCAAAATTTTAACATAAACAATAATAAATTAATTAACTATGAAAATTAAAAATTTAACTTTAATAACAATGGTTTTCTCTTTCATGTTGACTTTTACATCATGTGAGGAAGACTTTTTAGTAAAATCTGATCCAGGTGCTGCAACCGTAGATGGATTTTTCAAAACTGCAGATGACTTTAAGTTAGGTGTTAATGGAATATATAATTCCTTAACATCTGCAGGGTATTTTGTAACCTTCTGGGGAGGTAACTATTTCCATATGAATATGGAATTTGATGTAATTTCAGATAATATGGTGGGACAAGGAGCCTCATGGAAAGGATATAGTGATGTTGCTAGTGGACTTCTTACTCCTCTAACTGATGGTATTACCGCATGGAAATTCAACTATGGAATGGGAGCAATATCTAAGGTAAATACAATGCTTGCTGTTCTTGAAAATGTTGATTTCGGTTCTGAAAATCCTGCAGTTTGGGAAGCAGAATTAAAATTCTTACGTGGGTTTTTATATGCAGATTTAGCCTTTTTATATGGAGGTATGCCTTTAATTACTTCTCAAATTAGTGCTGAAGAAGCTGATGCTATCTCAAGATCTACTCAAGCAGAAACATACGCTCAAGCAATCAGCGATTTATCTTTTGCTGCTGCTAATTTAGGAACAACTCCAAATCAAGGCGAAGTAGGAAGACCAACAACTATGGCTGCAACTACAGCAATGGCATATGCTTATTTAAATCAAGGCGATTATGCTAATGCGGCAACTGAATTTGCTAAGGTTATTTCTTTAGAGGGCGGAGCTGTTGGATTAGTATCAGCTGACTTATGGGAATGTTTAAACAGAGGATGCGCTGAAGACAGTAAAGAGATTATTTGGTCTGTGCAAAATGGACCTGGATCTGAAGGAAGTGGAGATTTTATCCCTATGGGTATTCCAACTCAATCAGGATATAATGGATGGTCTGGTCATAAATTTACTCAGGATTTAGTTGATGCTTTTGGAATGGCTAATGGTTTACCAATCACTGATCCAGCTTCTGGATATGACCCAGCTAACCCTCTTGAAAATAGAGACTCTAGATTAAGAAAAACTTTCTTCTTTGAGGGTGATCCTTATGATGGAGGAACAATAGGTGATGCTGAATTTGGTGGTGTTTGCTGTAATGGTGATACAAGATTGATGGCAAATATTGGAATAGCACCTGTTTTTCCAAAAAAATATACTGCAGATCCAGATACTACTCCTGAGGCATTTGCTCAAATGAACACAATTGAATTTGGATCTCCAATGGATATAAATATCTATAGATATTCAGGGGTTTTACTTGCGCATGCTGAAGCACTTAATGAATCTGGTAATACTGCTGGAGCATATGCAGGAGTTAACAAGGTTCGTAATAGAGCAGGTTTACCTGATTTAGCTGCGGGTCTTTCTCAAACAGCAATGAGAGCAGCGATTCTTCATGAGAGTAGAGTAGAACACGCTCTTGAAGGAAGAAGATTTTATGATCTTAAAAGAGCTGGTATCTTAATGGAGACAGTTAACTCTAATCAAGGCTGGGATCTTCATGGTGGAGCAAATTATAAAGCTCACTTTGATCTTTGGCCATTACCAGGAAATTTTGTTGACAATGCTGAAAACATAAGTCAAAATCCTGGATACTAATTACTACTAATTTTTAGTAGGGAATTAAATATTGTTTAATTTAAAAGGTAGGGAGCTTACTCCCTACCTTTTTTAAATATGTATATATAGATGAAAATATTTTATTCATTTTTTCTTTTTATTTCAATAACAATTTTTGGTCAAACACCATTTACTGATGTGAGTAAGGAAGCTGGAATAGATAATATTTACGATGTTTATCAAGGACTTTTTGGCGGAGGAGTAGTTGCTTTTGATTATAATAATGATGGATATGAGGATTTATATATTACTGGGGGACAAAGCCAGGATGTTTTATATAAAAATAATGGAAATGGAACCTTCACAGATGTAACTAAGGGATCGGGCCTTTTTAAAGACAGGATTATTGTAACCACAGGGGTTTCTTCTGCAGATGTTAATAAAGACGGATATATTGATCTATTAGTCACTACAATTGCTTCGCAGAACATTCAGACTAAGAAAAAGAAAACATTATCCCCTAATCTACTATACATAAATAATGGAGATGGAACTTTTATTGAGCGTAGTTCTAAATTTGGAATTACTAAAAATAATTTTTCAACTTCTTCTTCCTTTGGAGATATAAATGCTGACGGATATCCAGATTTATTTGTTGGAAACTATTTTAAAAACTTTTATTTCGAAGACAGTCCATTTGGGACACATAATATTGCTCTTTTAAACCATTATTCTATTAACGAAGAATATGAAACTGGAGATGATGAGCTTTATATTAACGTTGATGGAAAATATTTTAAAGAGGTTTCAGACCTCCTAATTGACGCAGGTAAGGGATATGGCTTTGGTGGAGTATTTACTGATTTTGATAATGACAATGATTTAGATTTATTTATAATTAATGATTTTGGGGAGACTAGTGAATCCAATCGACTTATGGTCAACCAATATCCAGAGCTTAGATTTGAAAATAAAAGTAGAGAGCTCAAGATTAATTTTGGTTTAAAATCAATGGGAGTGGGAGTAGGTGATTATAATAACGATACTTTTTTAGATTATCACGTAACTAATATTTTTTCTGGTCCATTTATTGTTAATAGAGGAGACGGACTCCCATTTGTTAATCTAATGAATAGTGTTGGGACTGGAGTAAATAAAATTAAAAGTTTTAAAGATTTTGAAACCGTTATCATAGGATGGGGAAGTCTTTTTTTAGATTACGATAATGATACGGATTTAGATTTGTTCAATTCTAATGGACCAATAAACCCGATGGTTAATGCTATTCCAAATATTTTGTTCGAAAACAAGGGAAGAGTCTTTGAATTAAATGAAAAATCTGGTTTAATGGATTATGGTATCGCAAGAGGGTCTGTTCATTTTGACTTCGATAATGATGGTGACCAAGACATCTTTGTTGTTAATCAAAAACCAACTAAAGATGTTACTTACTACGGGGGAGTCGTAGGATCAAAACTTTATAGAAATGATTCCTCAAATGACAATAATTGGGTGAAGATTAAATTAAATGGAAAACAATCTACCACCAGAGGCTTAGGAGCGAGGATAAGGGTTGTATGTAGTGACCTAAATATGATTAGAGAAGTTGATGGAGGATCTAGTCATGCCTCCCAAAACACTTCAATAGTTCATTTTGGTATAGGAAATAATAAAAAAATTGATTCTTTATTAGTGACATGGCCAGGAGGTAAAAAACAGTATCTCATTGATGTAATACCAAATCAATTAATTCAGATTGATGAGTTATTTCAAGAAGAGCCTTCTTTTTTTGATTCAATCATGAATTATTTTAATTGGAATTAAAAGAATCTATTAATTTTATCAAAAAACTTTAATGAAGTATAAAATTGTACTTTTTTTATTGTTGCTATTTTATTCAAAACGAAGTTATACTCAAGAACATAGTATAGCTAGGAAGTGGAATGAAGTTTTACTGCAGTCAATAAGGAATGATTTAGCTAGACCAACAGTTCATGCTAGAAATCTTTTTCATATTTCTGCTGCAATGTATGATGCTTGGTCTGTTTTTGATGATGATTCAGACACATACTTTTTAAACAAAGAAAATCATGGCATCTATATTCCATATGAAAAGACAAAGTTTATTGGGGATATTAATAAAAATAAAGAAAAAGCAATTAGCTATGCTGCATATAGACTATTGATTCATCGTTATGAGATCTCTCCGGGATATAAAAAATCAAAAATTATAATTGATTCATTATTTGAAACATTAGGTTTTGATAAAGAGTTTAAATCAACTGACTATAAAAATGGTTCAGCAGCAGCTTTAGGAAATTATATTGCAAAAAAAGTAATTGAATATTCATGGAATGACGGTTCCAATGAAAAATATTTTTATACTAATTTGTTTTATGAACCAGTCAATAAACCTTTAATATTAAAAAATCCAGGAATAAAAAGCCTTGATGATCCAAATAGATGGCAACCTCTGGCATTTGAAAAATTTATTGATCAATCTGGAAACGAGTTAGCAGGTTCAGTTCCAGAATTTTTAGGGCCTGAATGGGGAGAAGTGTTTCCATTTGGTTTGGATAAAAAAAATCTCAAAATCATGAAAAGAGAAGGAAATAGATATCCAATTTATTTTGACCCTGGACCACCTCCACAATTTCTAAATTCAGAAAATAAATTAAATGAAGAATACTCATGGAATCATAGTTTTGTCTCAGTTTGGGGCTCACATCTTGATCCAAATGATGGAGTTTTATGGGATATATCTCCAAATAATATTGGAAACTTAAACATTGATTATGATGATCTTTCATTAGAGTCATTAAAAACTAAATATAAACCTATTGAGGGTGGAGATAAATCTGATGGGCATAGAATTAACCCTTACACAAAAAACCCATATAAAAAGCAACTTGTACCAAGAGGCGATTATACAAGGGTAATTGCTGAGTTTTGGGCAGATGGCCCTGATTCAGAAACTCCCCCAGGTCATTGGTTTACAATATTAAATTATGTTTCGTACCATCCGTTATTTGAAAGAAAATTTGAAGGAGAAAATCAAGTATTAGATTCACTTGAGTGGGATATTAAATCCTATTTTTTACTCGGTGGAGCTATGCACGATGCTGCAATTGCAGCATGGGGTTTAAAAGGATACTATGATTACATCAGACCCATTAGCGCTATAAGATATATGTCCTCTAAAGGACAGTCTTCTGACCCTGAACTTTCAAGCTATAATTCTCTTGGAATAAAATTAGTTAATAATTTCATTGAGTTAGTTAAAGAAGATGATCCTCTCTCAGGAAAAAATGGAGAAAATATTGGAAAGATTAAAGTTTATTCATGGAGAGGTCACAAATATATCAATGACCCTAAAAAGGATTATGCAGGAGTTGGATGGATACTTGCAGAAAACTGGTTTCCTTATCAGAGACCAACATTTGTAACACCCAATTTTTCAGGATATATTTCTGGACATTCCACTTATTCTAGAGCAGCAGCGGAGGTTTTAACTCTTTTGACTGGAAACGCTTTTTTTCCAGGCGGTCTTGGGGAATTTATAGCTAAAAAAAATCAATTTCTGGTGTTTGAAAAAGGACCAACGCAAGATGTAAAAATTCAATGGGCTACCTACCGAGACGCAAGTAATCAATGTAGTCTTTCAAGAATATGGGGAGGAATTCATCCTCCAGTTGATGATTTGCCTGGAAGAGTTATTGGAGAAAAAGTAGGGATTCAGGCCTATAATTTTGGAAAGAAATATTTTTAGACTAAATCTTTAAAGCAATCTAACCCTAGGGTTGACTTATATTTATTTGTATAACTTACAGCAAATTATTTTTTAGATTAAACAATTATGAAAGCATTTTTTTTAATTTTTACATTTAGCTTTTTTATAATTCATGCTCAAAATCATGAAAAAGACTTCTATAAGGAGACTAAAAGAATTACACTTTATCCTGAAGGAGTTCCATGTAAAAGTGATTTTGAAACAGTTGTTGATTATAATTCGACAGGAAGAACATTTAAAAAAATTGCTGACCCAGAGATATGGTATTTTCCGTCAAAAATAAATAATGATAATAAACCTGCTGTTCTTGTAATGCCAGGAGGAGGATATTATGACCTTTGGTTTGATAAAGAAGGTGTAGATGTAGCTGAGTGGTTAAATAAAATTGGTATAAGCGCATTTGTTTTAAAATATAGACTTCCTCATTGGGAATCAGAACAATGTAGAAGCGAGGTTGCTCTAATGGATGCTCAAAGAGCAATGAGAATAATTAGAAATAATTCTACTAAATGGGAAATTGATCCAGAAAAAATAGGAGTATTAGGATTTTCTGCTGGCGGACATTTAGCATCAACAATTTCAACACATCACGATCAAGGTCTTTCTCAATCTAAAATTGAAATTGAAAGAAAAACAAGTAGTAGGCCTGATTTCACTATTTTAATTTATCCAGTAGTTTCAGTACAAAATTCTCCAGACACACACTATGGATCTAGACAAAGCTTATTGGGAAAAACCCCAACTAATGAAATTGTTGATTATTATTCAAATGAGCTACAAGTAAAACATGACACACCTCCTGCAATTTTAATTCATACAAATGAGGATTCGGCGGTTCCTCCTGAAAATAGTATTCTTTACTATTTAGCCCTTAGAAAATACAATATCCCTGCAGCAATACACATTTGGGAAAAAGGGCAACATGGTCTTGGGTTTGCTAAAGATGGAGATTACGGATTTAAGAGCTGGCCTAGAGTAACTCAAGAATGGATGATCGAAAGAGATATAATTAATTAAAAACATGACATGAAAACTTTTTTTAAAACACTCACATTACTAATTTTTTGCATTTCATGTGAAAATAACAAGACTATCCAATCAAATTTTAATTATGATATTGTACCTGTTCCAAAAGAAATTATACCCAATCCAAATGGAAAAGGACTTATTTTTCAAAATAAAATTCACTTTACAATAGCTAATCCTGAAATTTCTTCATTAATAAAAGTTTTTGAGAAGGATATTAAAAATATTTCCAAGGTTGAGTTAAATTTTATTCAAGGGAAAAAAGAAGATGCTGATTTAGTTCTAGAAATTGATGATGACCTAGAAACTGAAGAATATTTAATTGAAATCAATGAAAATATTAAAATGACTGGGGGATCATATAATGCACTTGTAATGGCCAAGAGCTCTTTAATTCAGCTAATGGATTTCAAAAATAACTCTATAATTTTCCCTTTAGTTAACATAAAAGACAAACCAGATTCTGAATATAGAGGATTACTTATAGATCTAGCTAGAATGTGGCATGATGTTCCAACTCTTAAAAATATTATTGATTTAGCATCTTTTTATAAGATCAAATATCTTCAACTACATTTGAGTGATGATCAATCATTTACTTTTCCATCTGAGAAATTCCCTAAGTTAGCTACCCCAGACAGACCATACTCAAAGAAGGATTTTAGGGACTTAGTTAAATATGCAAAAGACCGTGGAATAATAATTATTCCTGAACTAGATATTCCTGGTCATTCCAGACAAATTGTTGAGCTCTACCCTGAAATATTTGGAGTAAAGAATAAAATGTTACAGATAAACCCATGGAAATCAAATGTGATTAATATTGGAAGTGAAAAAGTTTATGATGCAATTGATGAGTTAATAGGCGAGATTATTGAGGTTTTTGATACTTCTCCTTATTTTCATATTGGAGGTGATGAGGCAAATTTAGATTTATACAAAAACGTTCCTGAGATTAATTCATTCATGAAAAAAAATAATTTAGGCACAGACGTTCATGAACTCTTCAGATACTTTTTAGTTCGGATGAATGAAATCGTCAAAAAACATGACAAGAAAATGTTTTTATGGGAAGGATTCAGACGAGAAGGTAAAATTGAGATACCAAGAGATGTTGTTGTATTTGCATTTGAAACAATGTATCACCTGCCAAGTCATTTAATTGAGGATGGGTTTACTGTTGTTAATACTTCATGGACTCCTTTATATCTTGTTAATGGAGGAATAAAACAGCCAAGAGCTAGAAGGGCAGTTTGGTCACCTGAAGCTATTTATTCATGGAATATATGGAGATGGGAGCATTGGTGGCATAAAACACCAGTTTATAAAAACCCAATGCAGTTGGAAGAAACTTCACAAATCATTGGAGCTCAAATGTGTTCATGGGAACAGGCTGGAGAAGCAGAAATCCCTACTCTTAGAAAAAGATTACCAGTCTTTATTGAAAGAGTATGGAATAATAAACAAAAAATATCATTTGAAAAGTTTTTTCCTAGGGTAGAGAAAAATGACATTAAGCTTTCAAAAATAATTAACGATAAAAGACAAGATACAATCCTTTTAGGATTTGACTCAGATGATCATTACGATGGCATGTGGGTTGATTAATAAATAAATAAATAATTAATTAATTAAAATCAAACTAATGACCTTTATTAAAAATCATTTAAAACTATTAATATGTGTAACCTTTTCAATATTAATTTTTTCTTGTAAAGACACACAAGTTGAGAATCAGTCAAAGAGATGGTCTGAAGAAAGAATTTGGAAATGGTACGATGAACAACCGTGGCTTGTTGGGACAAATTTCATAACTAGTTCATCGATTAATCAACTCGAGTTTTGGCAGGAAGAGACTTTTGACTTGGAATTAATTGACAAAGAGCTAGAGCTGTCTGCAAGTATAGGAATGAATACTCATCGAGTTTTTTTACATGATCTTCTTTGGGATCAGGATTCCATTGGATTCTTAAATAGGATTGATAAGTTTTTGGAAGTTTCAGACAAACATGGAATAAAAACTATGTTAGTTTTTTTTGATGATGTTTGGCACCCAATCCCTAAACTAGGAAAACAACCTGAACCTATTCCTCACATTCATAATTCTGGATGGGTTCAGTCACCCGGAGTAAAAATACTTACTGATACTTTAAGTCATTATAAACTGGAATCTTATGTAAAAGGAGTAGTAAATAAGTTTGCTAATGATCCAAGAGTTTTAGCCTGGGATTTATACAATGAACCTGGACAATATAATGGAGCACCTCGAGTTTCAAAAGAAAGAGTTTATGAAATATATAAAAATATAGGAATAGATCTTACAGAAGATGAACTGCCAGATTATTATAGACATGGTATGGAGCCTGAAAATCCAGAAAAAAAAGTATACACATTATCACTACTTAAAAAAGTTGTTAGTTGGGTAAGAGAAGTAAACCCATCTCAGCCAATTACAACAGCAGTTTACGAATGGAGCGTAGATGATTGGGCAATAATTGAAAATTTATCTGAATTAGATCAATTCATAATAAAATCTTCGGATATAATTTCTTATCATGATTATGGTGATAAGCAAGGAGCGATTAGGAGAATTGAAGGGTTAAAGAAATACAATAGACCAATGATTTGCTCAGAATATATTGCACGTGAGTTCAATAGCACCTTTAAGGACATTTTACCACTATTTAAAGAAAATAAAATAGGGGCATACAATTGGGGATTTGTCTCTGGAAAGACAAACACTATATATCCATGGAAAAGTTGGGATTCAACTTATACAGGTCCTCCTAAAAAATGGCATCATGATCTTTATTATGAAAATGGTGAGCCATTTTCAGTTGATGAAATTGAATTCATAAAAGAAACAATCTATTCTGTAAATAAATAAAACTTTATTCAATGAATAAATATAAAATATTTTATAAAGTTAGTTTAATATTATTTTTGGTTACAATTTCTTGTAATTCAATCCCTGAAGGCACTCCAATATTATCATTACCTCCTGTTTTTTCAGATCAGATGGTTTTACAGCAAAATAAAAATGTTACTTTTTGGGGTAAGGCCAGTCCTAATGAAAAGGTTAAGGTTACCGGAAGCTGGGGAGAATCCAAATCTATTAATGCTAATAATAAAGGGGAATGGGAATTAAGTATATTAACTACTAATGCAGGGGGTCCTTTTGAAGTCATAGTTGAGACTTCAAATGAAACTATTAACTATAAAGATGTTTTAATTGGGGAAGTCTGGCTTTCGTCTGGTCAATCTAATATGCAATGGATATTAAATCAATGTGAAAACTGTATAGATAATCAAGATGAGGAAATAGCAAATGCGAATAATAATCAAATTAGAATGTTTTCTGTTCCACAGGACCTTTCAGGTGAGATTATAAAAAATAGAAAATGGTTAGTTGCAAATCCTGAGAATGCTGAAGGATTTAGTGCAGCAGCCTATTTTTTTGCAAGAAAACTTCATAAAGAACTAAAAACTCCTATTGGAATAGTTAATACAAGTTGGGGGGGAACTAGAGTGGAAGCATGGACAAGTAATGATAAACTAACTAAACTTGAATCAACAAAAAATAAAGTTCCAAAAATTCAAGATTATGAAGCGTTTGAAAATAAACTAAAAAAACTTAATGATTCAATAAATAAAATTAATGAGGAAAAGTTTGGATTTAAGACGAATGATGTTCCTAAATGGACAGAGGACGAGGATTTATGGGAAAGATTTATTGAGGATTGGGCAAATCTAGATCTTGAAGATAGTGAATATAAAAACTTTGATTTTGATGATTCACAATGGAAATATTGGAGGTCTAAATATCAAGATTATGGAGGAGGAGAACTTTATAAAAGTGAAGGAAGATTTGAAAGTGCTTTTGAAGAATCTAACACTTTACTTTCAGATGGAGTAATATGGTTTAGAACAAAAGTAAATATTACTGATGTAAATCAAGATCACTTTTTGATAATAAATAATGGTATTGATGATGCAGATCAAACTTATTTTAATGGAGAGCTAATTGGTAACACTTTTTCTTGGAGTAGAGAAAGAAATTATAAAATTCCAAAAAATCTATTAAAAAAAGGAGAAAATATTTTAGCTACACGCATAACTGACCTTAGAGGTGGAGGGGGTTTCAATAGTCACGTTATTATAAAAAATAATTCTTTATCGGATACTCTTTCTTTTGAAAATTTTAGATTCAAGCATCATGCATTTGTTGCAAATTCTAGCTCTTTAATTTTACATCGATTATCTCATGAGGAATTGATGGATAAAAATGAAAAAATCAAAAATGAAATGGCTGTTGGATATTTAATAAATGATCATAATGGATATTCTGTTTTGTTTGAAAAAATGCTTAAACCAGTTATGCCTTATACTATAAAAGGAGTAATCTGGTACCAAGGTGAATCCAATGTTGGTAATTACAATGAATATCAAGAACTATTTTCTGGAATGATAGAAGATTGGAGAGAGAACTGGGAATATGATTTCCCTTTTTATTATGCTCAAATAGCACCATTTATTTATAGTACTAATGAAAACTCCCAGGGGCTGAGAGATGCTCAAAGAAAAACACTTGAATCTACTACTAAAACTGGTATGGCGGTATTAATGGATATTGGTGAAAAGGATGATATTCATCCACATAACAAGCAAGATGTTGGGAAAAGACTTGCACTATTAGCACTAGATAATGATTATAATTATGACCTAGTTTCATCTGGCCCTCTTTATAAAAGCCATAAAGGGTATAAAAACTATATAGAGGTTGATTTTGACAACAAAGGCTCTGGGTTATATTCAAAAGGAGAATTAAAAGATTTTGAGGTTGCTGGAGATAATAAAGTTTTTTATAAAGCCTCAGCAAAGATTATTGGAGACATAGTAAGAGTTTCATCTAAAAATGTTAAAAACCCGAAGCATGTTCGCTATGGCTGGAAGAATTGGACAATTGGATCGCTATTCAATAAAGAAGGATTGCCTGCATCTTCGTTTAATTCAATCAACTGAAAATGATTAAAAAAATAAAAGTTCTATTAATTGTAATTTTTATACTCTCATGTGATTCTAAAAAACAATACTTAAAATTACCATCTATTTTCTCAGATCATATGGTCCTTCAACAAAAAACAGATGTTGTTTTTTGGGGAAAATCTAATCCAAATGATAAAATAGTTATTACTGGAAGTTGGGGAGATTCCAATCATGTTAAATCTGATAACTATGGAAATTGGGAACTAAGACTATCTACTCCTTCAGCAGGAGGGCCATATGAGGTTGAGGTGAATAGTTCTGAAAATACTATAAAATATCAGGATGTTTTGATAGGAGAAGTTTGGCTTGCTTCTGGACAATCAAATATGGTATGGAAATTAAATCAATGTGAGGGATGTATTAAAGATCAGAAAGAGGAAATAGAAAATGCTAATTATAATCATATAAGGTTTTTTAATAATCCAATGGATCTTTCAGGAACCGTTGTTAAATCTCAAAAATGGAGAGCTGTTACACCTGAATCAGCTGGAGAAATGGAAGATGCTTTTAGTATTGAAAGTTTTAGTGCAACTGGATATTTTTTCGCCAGAGAACTCTATAATGAACTTAGTGTGCCTATTGGCATTATCTCTTCTTCATGGGGAGGAACAAGAGTTGAGGCTTGGACAAGCAGAAATAAGCTTAGTCAGATTAAATCAGTAAAACTGCCATTAATAAGTCAAAAATCTTTATCAATAATGGATCCAGACTTATTAAAAAAATACTATAAAAATTACAACGATTCTGTTGCCAATTTAAATGATAAACTTTTTGGGTTTAAAACTTTTGATTTACCTAAAATCAGTAATGAATCGAGTATTGAAGAAAATTGGAATAAGCTAAACTTGAATGATAAAGAATATTCAGAATTTGATTATGACGATTCAAGTTGGACAAATTGGACGAATAATTATTCTCCTCCAGGGTATTCTGAACTTTCAGGAAGGTTTGAAAATATTTATGACCCTAAAGACTTTCTTCTGACAAATGGGACTTTATGGCTCAGAACAGAGATAAATATTGATGATATTTCTTCAGATTATACATTGATTTTTGAAAAGGGAGCAGATGATACTGATCAAACTTATTTTAATGGAAAGTTAATTGGCAATACTTTTAGTTGGAGCAAAGAAAGGAATTACTTAATAGAAAAGTCACTACTAAAAAAAGGTAAAAATATTTTAGCTGTAAGACTAACAGATTTGGATGGTCCAGGAGGATTTAATGGGAAGATATTACTCAAAAATGATTATTTCCAAAATGAAATTCCAGTTGAGAGTTTTAAATTCAAACACCATGCTTTTTTACTTGATGGAAGACTTATTGTTCACAACCTAACTAATCAGGAGCTAATTCAAAAATCCGAATATTTTAAGAAAAATATTATCCGAGCTTTTGCAACTGAAACCCATAACGAGTATTCAATTTTATTTGATCGTATTTTGTCAAATATTATACCATACACTTTAAAAGGAACTATATGGTATCAAGGGGAGTCAAATGTTATAAACTATGATGAATATCAAACCCTTTTCTCAGCTATGATTGAAGATTGGAGAGAGGCATGGGGGTATGATTTCCCATTTTATTATGTTCAAATTGCACCTTTTATTGAGGAAGGAAATCTTGGAATTCGAGAAGCTCAAAGAAAAACATTACAAACTACTAAAAATACTGGGATGGCTGTTTTAATGGATATTGGAGAAAAAGATAATATTCATCCACATAACAAACAAGATGTTGGTAAGCGACTTGCATTGTTGGCTTTGGATAAAGATTATGATTTTAATTTTATTTCATCTGGGCCGATGTATAAAAATCATTATGTAGATGGCAAGTTTATTTATGTCGACTTTAATAGTGTAGGGTCGGGTCTTAAATTTATTAATGGAAAAAATGGTTTTGAAATCTCAGGGAAAGACAATAAGTTTTATCCTGCTATTGCTGAAATAGTTGATAATAAAATTAGAATTTATTCTAACCATGTAAATGCCCCTGTAAATGTTCGTTATGGATGGAGAAACTGGACTATCGGAACCCTTTTTAATATGGAAGGTTTACCTGCATCTTCATTCAATTCTATAAATTAATAGTTTATTTTCAATGTTAAAAAAAAGCTTAAATAAAATAACAATTTTAGTAGTTATTACTTTTATAATTTCCTGTGAAAATGAAAAACAAGATTTAAAATTACCTTCTATTTTTTCTGATAATATGGTTTTACAACAAAAAACAAATGTTTCTTTTTGGGGAACATCCAATTCAAATGAAAGGATAATAATTAGTCCTAGTTGGGGAGTATCTAAATACATAAATGCAAATAATGAAGGTGAATGGGAATTAAAACTAAAAACACCAGAAGCTGGTGGACCATATCAAATTGAAGTCAAATCAGATAGTCAAACGGTTGTTTATAATGATGTTTTAATTGGAGAAGTATGGATTGCCTCAGGACAATCAAACATGGGTATGAGATTATCTGATGGGATTGAAAATCAGGATGAGGAAATTAATAATGCTAATTATAATGACATACGATTTTTTAGTGTTCTAGAAGACCTAACAGGTCAAAGTATAAAACATCAAAAGTGGTTAAAAACAACTCCTGAAAATGCTGAAAAATATAGTGCAGCTGCTTATTTTTTTGCAAGAAAACTGCATAAAGAATTAGATATCCCTGTTGGAGTAATTAGTTCAAGTTGGGGAGGGACAAAAGTCGAATCTTGGATAAGCAATAAAAAGTTAAAATCTTTTGAAGATCTTATAAATGAAAATTTACCAAAAAATATTGATCAAAAATTAATTGACATAGAAAGAGTTAATTATAATGATTCAATAGCCAACCTGAATAAAAGTAAATTAGGAATTTCAACTTTTGATTTGCCTGAGCCATACTTTTTATGGAATGAAAATATAGTATGGAATATTGATCTTTGGAAAAAATACAGGCATAAATGGACTGAATTAAATTTAAATGATTTTGAATTCAAAAATTCTGATTATAATGATTCACTATGGAATTTTGTTCCAAAGTCATTAAACAAATCTAATAGCTTAAAATTGAATAATATTTTCCAAGCGAAAGAAAACACTATTTCAAGTGGTATAGTTTGGTTTAGAACTAAGATTTTGGTTGATAATTTAAATACTGATTATTCATTTTATGTAGAGAAAGGAATTGATCACATTGATCAAACATTTTTCAATGGTGAGCTCATAGGGAATACGTTCTCAATTGATGGAAAAAGAAATTATACAATACCTAAAAGCTTATTAAAAATTGGGGAAAACAGTATTGCTATAAGAATCACAAATCTTGGAGGAGATGGTGGGTTTAACAGTCCTGTTATAATTAAAAATAATTCTTCATTTGACACTATTTCTTTTAAAAATTTTAAATTTAGACACCATGCCTTTGTCACTAATGGAAGCTCAGTTTTAGTTCACAACTACCCTTTTAATGAATTAATTCAAGACTATAATATAATTGAGAAAAAGCTTTACAGAGGATATGTTATAAACTCCCCTTATGGAAATTCAATCTCATTTGAAAAGATGCTCAAGCCTATAATACCATATACAATAAAAGGGGCAATATGGTATCAAGGTGAATCTAATGTTGGCAATTACAATGAATATCAAGAATTATTTTCAGGAATGATTGAGGATTGGAGAGAGATTTGGGGATATGATTTCCCTTTTTATTATGCTCAAATTGCTCCAGCTATTTATGGTGAAAGTTATCTATCTCATAACTTGCGAGATTCTCAAAGAAAAACACTTGAATCTACCGCTAATACTGGTATGGCAATATTAATGGATATTGGAGATAAAGATAATGTTCATGCAAAAAATAAACAAGATGTTGGAAAAAGGCTTGCCCTATTAGCATTGAAAAATGATTATAATTTTGATATTGTTTCTTCTGGCCCTCTTTATAAAGGTCACATTAACTATAAAAAATATATAGAGATTGATTTTGACTTCAAAGGTTCTGGACTTGATTTAAAAAAAGGGGGATCGAAAGATTTTGAGATCGCTGGAAGTGATGGGGTTTTTTATGATGCTTCTGCAAAGATTATTGGAGATAAATTAAGAGTCTCATCCAAAAGTGTAATAAACCCAAAACATGTTAGGTATGGTTGGAAGAATTGGATAGTTGGATCACTTTTCAATAAGGAAGGACTTCCAGCTTCTTCATTTAATTCAATAAATTGAAATGACTTTAATTAAATATTTCATAGCGCTACTTTACTTCACGTTTACAAATGCTCAAAATTTGCAAATCAGACTACAAGTGTTAGGGGTGCATAATGGGCCAGTTATTAAAAAGGGAGATAAGGGAACAGAACACAATAAATACGGATTTGAAGGGGGAAGAGCTTTTAAGTATAAAGGCGAATACCAACTATTCACCGCAGAGCGGCATGGTGATCCACTACTTGTTAAAATGCGTTTAGCTCATTGGAAAAGTAAAGATGGTATAAAGTGGGATAGGGTATCAACACTATTTGAATCTTCTGGAGACTTTTCAGGTACAGATAAAGCTGCTTCAATATGGTCTCCAATGCCAATTTACAATTCGGACGAGGACAGATACAATTTACTTTACGTTAACTATAAATCAAAACCAAATGATTCGACAGGTTGGTATCTTAATTATGAGGGAAGAATAATGAGAGCAGTTTCAACAAAAAATGGCAAAGCAGGTTTTGGAGGTCCATATAAAAATGTGAGTTATATTTTAGAACCAGATAAAAATGATGGATCTTGGGTTGGCTTACAGGGAAATGATTCTTTTTTTCCATATAAAGTTGGAAATATTTGGTATGGATTTTATGGAAGCGCTCAAACCCAGTCAGAAATGCATCCGTCAATGCCTCTTGATTTAAATCATCCAAAATGGAATCTTACTCTAGCAAAATCCCCAAATTTATCTGGACCATGGGAAAAACTAACTAAAGACGGTCCTGTTGAATTTCACGAAAAATTTGCAGAAAATCCGGTTATAACTCACTTAAATAATGGGCTTTATATTGCAATGGTTGATGGTGGCTCAAAAAGTTTCGGTTATTCAATATCGAAAGATGGTTTGAATTGGAGCAAAGCTGAGTTTATCGATCTTGAAAAACATACAAAAAAGTGGTGGACTATTATGCGAACACCCATGGGATTAATAAATGAAGGCAATAATATTTTTACAGTCTTTTTTACTGCTTACACTGATAAGAAAGTTTCAGATGGAGAGTTTTCAGAGATAGGAATGGTGAAATTTAAATTGGTATCTAAATAAGGGTTATTAAACTTAGAAATGTAATGTAAAAAATTACATTTTTTAATTATAAATGACAAACCAAGTTAAATTTCTATTTATCATGATCATAGTTTGTTTGATAAATTCATGTCAATCAAATAATCAAGTTGATTTTAATACTCAAATAAAACCAATAATTAATAAAAAATGTATTTCATGTCATGGTGGAGTAAAAAAAACAGCTGGATTTAGTTTCCTATTTAAGGAACAGGCTCTAGGTAATACAGATGAAGGTTCACCTGCAATTATTCCTGGAAACTCTTCTAAAAGCCGATTGATTAAAAGATTACATGAGACTGATCTTGAACTTAGAATGCCATTTGAAAAGCCAGCTTTAAGTAAAGATGAGATTAGTCTTTTTACAAAATGGATTGATCAGGGTGCAAAATGGGGAACACACTGGGCATATATTCCTCCAAAAAAATCAAAACTTCCAAAAGCAGATAAAAAGTTTCTGCAAAAAGATTTTATTAATACTCCAATTGATAATTTTATTGCAGAAAAATTAGATCATCATAACTTATTGCCTAATGAGAAAGCTCCTAAAAATATTCTAGCTAGAAGAGTTGCTTTTGATATCACAGGGCTTCCTCCTAATAAAAAACTTTTTGAGTCATATTTAAATAAAGACATATCTTATGAAAACTTTATTGATTCATTACTTTCATCAAAGTCTTATGGTGAAAAATGGGCAAGTTGGTGGTTAGATTTGGCAAGATATGCGGATTCAAAAGGATATGAGGCAGATAGAGGAAGGATGATATGGAAATATCGTGACTGGGTAATTAATGCTTTAAACGATGATATGCCTTTTGACGAATTTACGATTAATCAATTAGCAGGAGATCTTCTTGAGAACCCGACAATTGATAATTATATTGCCACAGGTTTCCATAGAAATACAATGACTAATGACGAAGGTGGAACTTCAAATGAAGAATATAGAGTAGCTTCAATAATCGATAGAGTAAATACAACATTTGATGTATGGCAAGGAACTACAATCAGTTGTGTTCAATGTCATGCTCACCCTTATGATCCAATCCGTCACAAAGAGTATTATGAAGTAATGTCATTTTTTAATAACACTAAGGATTATGATCATACCACTGAAGAACCAAACTACAGATTTTATAATGAGGATGATCAGAAAAAAATTCATGAAGTATTAAGTTGGATAGAAAAATACGGTGATCAAGAGTTAAAAAATAAATTTGAAGATTTCATCTATTTACAAGAACCAAAGGTTCTTACTAATGAGATAAATTCCGATGTAATTTCAAATTCAGGGAATGTAAATAGCATGCAAGAATTGTATTTTAGAAATAAAGGTTCAGCCATAATAAGAAATGTAAATACTGAAGGAAATGGTAGGATGGTTGCTCTATTTAATTATGGTATTAAAGACACAAAAGTCACAATTAGAAAAGGATCAATTACTGGTGAGATATTAGCAGAATTCAAAAATCCTTTTAAAACAGGTTGGATGTCAGAGCCTGGTAAGCTAGGTTTTGTAGTTGATTTTCAAATTAAAAAAATTGACGGGCCTATTGATTTATATATTCAGGCAAATAATGATAATTTATCAGAGGCTGATGTCAAATTTAATAATGGAAAAATTATCCAATTTCATTGGCTTGGTTTTATGCCAGATCTCCCTGGAAAAAATAAAAAAGGATATTCAAAAATTAAAAATTATGTTTCCAATCTATTACAATCTAATGTTAATACTACACCCGTAATGCTTGAAAATAAGGAACATAATACCAGATCAACTTATCTTTTTGAAAGGGGAAGCTGGCTTAACCCTGCAGAAAAAGTAACCTCTAATGTGCCAGACAGTTTTAGTGATTGGAATCCAAGTTGGGAACCTAATAGATTTGGTTTAGCACAATGGCTTATGGATAAAGAAAATTCTTTAACATCAAGAACATTAGTTAATCGCATTTGGCATCAAATATTTGGTATTGGAATAGTTTCAACGATCGAGGATATGGGGACTCAATCAGAACCACCTACACATCCCGAACTTTTAGATTGGATGTCGGTAAATTTAATAGAAGATCAAAAATGGAGTTTAAAAAAATTAATTAAGTCTATTGTTTTATCATCAACATACCAACAAAGCTCGAAAACTTCCAAGGAGAAATATGTTTCAGACCCTTATAATAAACTCTATTCTAGAGGACCAAAAGTCAGATTAAAGGCCGAAGAAGTTAGAGATCAAGCGTTAGCTGTATCAGGACTTTTGAGTAAAAAGAGGGGAGGAGTTGGTGTAATGCCACCTCAGCCAGATGGTGTTTGGCAAAGCCCATACAATGGAGAAAAATGGATTGAAAGTAAAGGAGAAGACAGGTATAGGAGAGCTATTTATACTTACATGAAAAGAACTTCAATGTATCCTTCTTTTGTAACTTTTGATGCGGGCTCTAGAGAGGTATGTTTAATTAATAGAATTTCAACGAATACTCCTTTGCAAGCTCTTATTACCTTAAATGATCCAGTATATTTAGAGGCAGCATATAATTTAGCTTTAAAACATAAAGAAGAGGAGTCTGTTAAAAATAGTATCAAAAAGATGTATTTAAAATCAACATACAAAATTATTGATCAAACTACACTTGATTCGCTCATTGAGCTTTACGCTAATTCCTTGAATCAATTCAAGAATAATCCAGAATTAATGGATGATTTTTTAGATCTTGGTAAAACTAGTATTAATCATGCTGCTTTAACGTTAGTTGCAAATGCAATAATGAATTTAGACGAATTTTTAACTCATTCGTAAAAAATGGATAACAAAAAATTATATCAAAAATTAATATTAAACAATTCATCTTTAAATAGTCGAAGACATTTTTTAAAGAACTGTACACTTGGAATTGGAGGAATTGCACTTTCAAATTTTTTAGCTAGCTGTGATTCGACAGGTCCTAAAAAATATTTGTATGATAGTGAAAGAGCACTAAACCCATTGTCTCCAATACCTCCTCCTGGTTTTGCAAAAGCAAAAAGTGTAATTTATTTACATATGGTAGGTGCACCCTCTCAACTAGAATTGTTTGATTACAAACCAGAGCTAGCAAAGCTCCACAATAAACCATGCCCACAGTCACTTTTAGAGGGCAAAAAATTTGCTTTTATTACAGGAACACCCAATATGCTTGGACCTCAGGCTAGTTTTTCAAAAGAAGGTAAATCTCAGGCATGGGTGTCAAATAATCTACCACATTTTAAAAAGATAGTTGATGAAGTTTCATTTTTAAAAGCTGTACATACAGATCAATTCAATCACGGACCTGCTCAACTATTTATGCATACGGGAAGTCCTCGTCTTGGACGTCCAAGTCTTGGTTCATGGGCAACATATGGACTTGGTTCCGAAAATCAAGATTTACCTGGTTTTGTTGTTTTAACATCTGGAGGAAATAATCCTGATGGAGGAAAAAGTTTATGGGGTAGTGGATTTATTCCCTCTGTATATCAAGGTGTTCAGTGTAGATCAGTTGGTGAACCTGTTTTATATCTTAAAGATCCAAAAGGAATTTCAAGGGATATTAAAAAAGAGCTAATTTCTTCAATAAATAAAATTAATTATGAGGATTATAACAATTTTAATGATCCAGAGATTCTTACTAGAATCAATCAATATGAAATGGCCTATAGAATGCAAATAGCTGTTCCAGAGGTTATGAATATAAATGATGAACCTGAATCAATTAAAAAAATGTATGGAATAACACCTGGAAAAGAATCTTTTGCTAATAATTGTCTTTTGGCAAGAAAATTGGTTTCTAATGGAGTTCGTTTTGTTCAATTGTATGACTATGGATGGGATAGTCATGGGGATCAAGGAATTAATGCTTTAAATATTGGATTTAGAGATAAATGTAAAGAGATGGATCGTCCGGTTACTGCTCTTTTACTCGATTTAAAGCAAAGAGGTTTACTTGAAGAAACATTAGTTGTTTGGGGTGGAGAGTTTGGAAGAACTCCAATGCAGGAAACTAGAGATGGCAAAGCTAATTTATTTATGGGGAGAGATCACCATGGTGATGCTTTTACCATGTGGATGGCTGGTGGAGGAATAAAAAAAGGATTTACTCATGGAGAAACTGACGAAATTGGATACAGTGCAATTGATGGTAAAGTTTCTGTTCATGATATTCAAGCAACAATTCTTCATTTACTTGGATTTGACCACGAAAAATTTACATATGATTTTCAAGGAAGACCGTTCAGATTAACTGATGTTGAAGGAGAGGTTATTCGTGAAATTTTAGCTTAGATCAATGAAAAAACTATTTGTAATTTTTTGTTTCATTTTTTTGTTTTTCCATTTTGGAAGAGCGCAAGAGGAAGTTTTATTTTTTCAAACTAATTGGGGGTACGAGGGTGAAATAAGTGATTTCATAAAAAAAGCAAAAGATTCTGGGTACGATGGAGTTGAAATATGGTCAAATACAGATCCTGATGAGAAAAAAATAGTTGCTGATTTATTAAAAAAGTTTGACATGAAAGTTATTTTTTTATGTGGATCAAACCCAAGTTTTCCATTTGAAAAAAGTTTAGAGGATTATAAAAGTTATTTACAAAAGACTTTAGAGCAAAAACCTCTGGCAATTAACTCTCATACTGGCAGCGACTTTTATAATTATGAACAAAATATGGCATTTATTCGAGAGGCTAACAAGCTAAGTGAAATTTATGGCATTCCTATTTACCATGAAACACATAGAGGTCGATTCAGCTATTCACTTACAGAAACAGTCAAGTATCTTAATATTGATGAAATAAATCTAACCCTTGATATTAGTCACTGGATGGTTGTTCATGAGTCATTATTAAACAATCGTAATGAATTACTTGAAAATATATTAAATCAGACTAATCATATTCATGCCCGGGTTGGATTTGAAGAAGCTCCTCAGGTAAATGATCCTCGAGCACCTGAATGGAAAGAAGCTTTAGATCGACATGTTGAAATTTGGGAGGATGTGATTTTAAATCAGTGGAGTAAAAACAGACCTGTAACAATTACAACTGAGTTTGGCCCTCCAAATTATATGCCAACTGAGCCTGTAACGATGAAACCTCTAAGTGACCAATGGGAAGTCAATGTGTTTATTATGAATTATTTAAATGAGAGAATTAAAATATTAAGGAATAAATAAAATGGTAGAAAACTTACTTGCATTAATTGGTCGTTTTCATCCCTTAATTATTCATCTACCTATTGGATTTATTGTAATGGGTCTTTTAATTGAGTTAAATAAAAAAAAATTTAATTGGTCAAATGATTCATTAAAATTTATATTCTTTTGGGCATCAATCAGTGGTGTTTTATCTATTATATCAGGGTATTTTCAATATCAAAAAGGTGGTTATTTGTGGGATACCGTCGGTGGACATTTCTATGCTGGAATAACTACTGTTGTACTTTCAGTATCTTTCTTTTTATATCTAAACAACTTTAAATATTTTAATTTATTACCAAGAAAATTTTATACACTAGGACATTTAATAATTTTAACAATTACTGGGCATCTGGGAGGAAATATCACCCATGGAGAAGATCATCTAATTGAGCCAATAAATAATCTAGTAGGAATGTCAGATGAGCAAATAAATATAACCATGAATTATGAAGATTATGCTAATAAGTCAGTTTTCATTAATTTAATACAGCCTATTTTAGATGATAAATGTGTTAAATGTCACAACCAAAAGAAGACAAAAGGGGGGCTTCAAATGCATAATTTTGAATCGCTAGTAAATGGGGGTAAAAATGGCATAATATTAAACTTTGATGATCCTGAATTAAGTGAAATTTTAGTTAGAATTCATTTACCAAAATCTGAAAAAAAACATATGCCTCCTAGTGGTAGTAAGCAGTTATCAAGAGAGGAAATAAAAATGCTTAGTATTTGGATTCATGGAGGAAGTACTTTAGAGCAAACAGTAAGTGAACTTGAATTAAATGTTGATATGAAAAATTATTTTTTTCCTACTGTAAATAATTTTTTACCAGAAATTAAAATTAATCCACCTGATTATGATAAAATTCAGAAATTAAAATCAAAAAAAATACTTGTATCTCAAATTAATAAAAACTCAAACTTTTTATCTGTAAGTACTATTAATAAAAGAGATTTTAACGATGAAGATATTAATAAGCTTTTTGAAATTAAAGAGAATATTGTCAGTCTTGATTTTAATAAAAGTTCAATAACTGACTCAGCTTTTTTAAAGCTAATTGAATTCCCAAACTTGACTATTCTCAAATTAAATAACACTAAAGTTATGGGCAAAGGAATAGAAAATCTATCTGTTTTAAAAAATTTAAAACGAATAAATTTAACAAACACTTTATTTGATGAAGAATTTATTGAATCTTTTAATCAATTTCCAGCTCTAGAGAAAGTTTATTTATTTCAAGAGGATAGAGATCTTTCAAAAAATCTGATTTTAAATGATAAACAAAAAAACCTTTTAGCTTTTGGGAGCTTGATTCTTGAAGAGCTATAAAGAGAAAATCTTTTTAGGGTGATTTTTTAAAAATAGCCGAATATCCTCCTCCACTTGACATTGAAATATTTATTTGAGAACTAGAATTTAAATTATGTTTTTCATAAATATAGTCTAATGCATTTCTATGTGTATTAACCCCATCTTTGAATACTTCTACATTGTAATCAACCCCCTTTTCTAAGAATGATAAATCAATTTTGAAATTCCTTGGAGTCCAATCAGTCATAGCTCCTAAATACCAATTATCTTTATTTCTCCTTGCAACCACAATATAGTCGGAGACTGATCCTTCTAAAACGATAGTTTCATCCCAAATGGTGGGTATTTGAGTTATAAAATCAACAGTTTCTTGCTCTTTTTTATAAACTGTTGGAGAATCACACATCATTTGGAGCGGAGATTCAAAAACAGTATACATTGCAACTTGATGAGCTCGTGAGCCTAAAACCATTGGTCGAGTATTGATTGCATGCATATTGTCTTCAGTTTTTAGAGGATTTCCGTTTGAATCAAATCCAGGAGGACTTGTATCGGCAGGAGACCATTTATAATCAAAACGATTGGAATTATTCATTGCTCCGGGAGTAAAATCCATAGCACCTGCAGCCATTCGTATAAATGGAATTGTTAAATTATGTTCTGGATTTATAGGGTACGGATCTTTGGAATATGGAAAATTATCTACCTTCCATTTATTTTGTTCATTTCCCATAACCCCCTCATAGGTTAATAAATTTGGCCACAACCTTTCAATTCCAGAGGGTTTAAATGCACCATGATAGTCAACTAAAAATTTATATTTAGCAGCAATTTCAGCAATTTCTTCATAAGATTTAACCATATATTGATCATTTCTTTGCATAAAATCTACTTTCACTCCAGATGCTCCCCAACTTGAATAAAGCTTTATTAAGCCTTCTGTATCTTCATTTAAGGGCTTCCAAAGAACCCATAGTAAAACACCTACATTTTTTGATTTGCTATATTTAATTAGCTCAATTATATCAATATTTGCGTTAGCTTCATATATTTCTGTTGTTGATTTTGTCCATCCCTCATCTAATAGGATATATTCTATATTATTTTCAGATGCAAAATCTATATAGTACTTGTAGGTCTCTTGGTTTATACCTGCTTCAAAATCAACGCCATAAATATTATTTGCATTCCACCAGTCCCAAGCAACTTTACCAGGTTTAATCCATGATGGATCTTTTATTTTTGATTTTTCTGAAAGTAAAGTAACTAGATTGCTTTCTACAAAAGTTCTATCGTCATCGGAAATAATAAAAACTCTCCATGGCAAACTCTTTTTTCCATTAATTTCAGAAATATATTTTGCTTCTTCAACAATATCTTGGGTTCTATCAGAACCTTCTTCTCCATAATGCAAAGTGTCATCTAAAGATTTCTGACTCCCTGCTGGAACAGCTTTTAAAACAAAATTGGGAAATTTAGATGAGAAAATATTATTTTCGTTTTTCTCTAAAAACATCCCAGGATAATTGTATAGTGACGCTTCAGTAAATAATACTTTAGCATTTTTAGTTTCAAACAGAACAGGTAAACTACAAAAATCACCATTTGATAAATCTGAAATATTAGTTCTATTATATAATCTTTCATTGTGAGAATACATGGATTCCTCCCATGGAAAAAATGTTGATGAACCATTAGGTAAGCTAAGATTCATTTTTTCGTATTCAATTGTCTTACGAGTATTTTTATTATCATTTATTCGATAAGCTATTCCGTCGTTATAGGCTCTAAAAACAACTTCTAAGCCCTTACTAAGTTTTAAATTTAATTCATTGTAGTTAGATATTAATTTTCTGTCTTTATTTGGAATAGGAACAGTTATAGTTTCATTTTTAGATTTTATATAAGCCTCTTCAATTTTCGTTTTCTCATCAATTACTCTTCCGTCGCTTATTGTTATTCCTAGATCAACATTTTGAATTACAATATTGTTTTTAAGTTTTACATTGAAACTAAAATTATTTGAAGATTTAAAAGTGACTTCAATTTCATTATTTGGAGATTTTAAACTTAGATTTTGAGCAATTAATCTATTTGAAATAATCAATGTAAAAAATAAAAAAAATAATGTTGATTTTAAATATTTCATATTATGTGACATTTTTGATTTTATAACAATACAAATTGAATTAATATATCCCTTGGCTTAGGATTTAAAATGTAAATAAACATAGGGTTTTTTCATTTTTAATTGTCTTAATAAAGATATTAATTCATAAATTATACAATAAAATTTCAGATGATTATTTCCCCAAAAGTATTGTATGATAACTGTTATGGAAAATATGCAATTCCAGCTGTAAATATATTTACTATGGAACAGATAATTGCACTTTTTAGATCTGGTGAAAAAGCGGATGCTCCATTTATTGTTCAGATTACACCAGCTGCTAGAGAATATGCGAATTCAAATATTCTTTTATCAATAATTGATGAGGCATCTAAGTTACACCCCAAAGCTGTTTATTTTGTCCATTTGGATCATGGAAACGAATCCCACGCATTTGATGCAATCAAATCCAACAAATATAATTCTGTGATGATTGATGCATCTCATGATTCTTTTGAAAAAAATATTGAAAGAACTTCATCTGTTGTAATTGAAGCACATAAAAAAAATATTTTTGTTGAGGCAGAATTAGGTGTTTTAAGTGGTAAAGAAGATGATATTTCTATTGATGAGGAAATGGCAAAATTTACCAAACCTTCTGAAGTGCATTCTTTCGTTAATAAAACGAAATGTGATTCTCTTGCAGTTGCTGTTGGAACAAGTCATGGAGCATATAAATTTAAAGGTTCTGAAGGAATACAATTTAATATTTTAAGTGAAATTCAAAAAATTCTTCCAAGGTTTCCAATTGTCCTCCATGGAGGATCTGCTGTGAATATTGAAGAAATAAATAGAATTAATAAAAGTGGTGGAAATCTAGAAGATGGAGCCGGAGGAGTTTCTTCAGACCAAATAACCAAGTCAATTTCCTACGGTGTATGTAAAATAAATATTGCTACTGATTTGAGACTATTATGGACTAGAGTTCATAGAGAGTTCTTTATGGATTCACCAAGTCTTTTTGATCCAACACTTCCAGGAAAAAAATATATTGAGGAATTTGAAGAATTCATGATTAATAAATTCAAATTGCTTGGTGGTTATGGTAAGGCAAGTAAAATATCAAAAAATTAAAAATGAAAGTAAAAGATTCTTATTTGTTAAAAAGACCAAAGACTAGTTCTAGTGTTTATCAAAGTATAATAAAAGAGTCAGTAAATTGGAAATATTTAAGCTTTGAGGCAAGAAAACTTGAATTTAAAAAAGAATTTGAGTGGAATACAGATGAAAATGAGATGGTAATTGTCCTTTTGAGTGGCAATTATAAATTTGAAAGTGGTAAAGGAAGTTTTGAAACAAAAAATGGAAGAAAAAGTGTTTTTAAAGGCATAGCCCACACACTTTATGTACCACGAAAAACATCATTTAAGCTAACTGCTACTTCAGAAAAACTTGATATTGCCTATGGCTGGTGCCTTTCTGATTCTGATTTTCCACTTAAACTTGTTAAACCGGAAGATACTCCGGTAGTAATTTTTGGAGGAGATAATGCTACTCGCCAGTTCAATGATTTAATTCCTCCAGGATTTGGATGTAGTAAAATTGTGGTTAGAGAAGTTTATACTCCTTCGGGTAACTGGAGCTCATTTCCTGCTCACAAACATGATGAGAGAATTCTTGATGAAAGAGGAAACGTAATAGAACCAATTCAAGAGGAAACGTATTTTTACAAATTTCAAAAACCAGAGGCATATGCCATTCAGCAGGTTTACACAAAAGATAGATCTATTGATGAGATTATTAGAGCTCAACATAACGATGTGGTTATGATTCCAAAGGGATTTCATCCTGTTGTTGCTGAACATGGATTTCACTGTTATTATCTTAATTTCTTAGCTGGAACAGATCAGTGTCTTGAAAACACAACAGATTCTGATCATGAATGGATTTATAATTCATGGAAATCAAAAGATAAGAGATTACCATTAGTTACTTCAAAAATGAATAATGATTAAATTTATTAAATGATGAAAGAAAAAAAATATGATATCATTACTCTTGGTAGGTCATGTATTGATTTATATTCTCAAAGTATAGGATCTCCTTTTAATGAAATAAAAGGGTTTGATGCTTTTGTTGGAGGCTCTCCTCTAAATATTGCTGTTGCTTGTTCAAGATTGGGTTTGAAAACAAGCTTATTGACAGCTATTGGAAATGATAAAGTGGGAGAATTTATCATTAATTTTTTAAAAAAAGAAAATGTAGATACAAATAGTATACCCATCAAAAATGGATCTCGAACAAGTGCCGCAGTTCTGGGTATTCAACCTCCAGATAATTTCCCACTGGTTTTTTATAGAGATAATGCTGCTGATAGTAAATTAAATATTGATGATGTTATAAACGCAAAAATTCCTGATTATAAAATGTTGTTAATAAGTGGAACAGCACTTAATATTGAACCAAGTAGAAGTGCAACTTTTTATTCTGTTGAAATTGCTAATAAAAATAATGTTGAAGTTGTACTTGATTTAGATTTTAGAGCAGATCAATGGGATGATATAAGATCTTATGGCCTAATGATTAGGGCATTAATTCCAAATATAAAAGTAGCAATTGGAACTGAGGAAGAAATTTTAGCTGCTACTCTTCAAGATACTTCTCAATTAAAAATAAAAAATCAACAAATTTCATCTCCTGAAATTAAAGGAAATTTAAACGAATCAATATCTCATTTGATTTCTTTAGGACTAAATGTTTTAATAGTTAAAAGAGGAGAAAAGGGGGTGAGTATTTTTAAAAAAAATTCTGATCCTCAAGATGTGTCTGGGTTCCCAGTTGAAATTTTAAACGTTTTAGGAGCTGGAGATGCTTTTGCGGGAGGGTTTTTATATGGGTTGCTAAACGGATGGGACCTCTACAGGTCATGCAGAATGGGAAATGCAAGTGGAGCTCAAGTTGTAACTAAAAAAGGATGCGCCAATTTTATGCCTACATTGGAAGAATCCATAAATTTTATTGAAAGTAATGGAGGGTTTTAATTAAGTAATAAATAAAAAAGCAAGGTTTATGAGAACTAAAAAGTTAACAGTTGCTCAAGCAACAATCATTTTTCTTAAAAATCAATATATTAATAGAGACGGTAAAGAAAATAAATTTTTTGCTGGTTGTTTTGGAATCTTTGGTCACGGAAATGTTGTTGCTCTTGGAGAAGCCTTGAAACAGAATCCAGAATTTACGTATTATCAGACAAGAAATGAGCAGGCAATGGTTCATACAGCTGCTGCCTATGCAAAAATGAAAAATAGACTTCAAACATTTGTCTGTACTAGCTCTATTGGGCCCGGTGCTACTAATATGATTACAGCAGCGGCTTCTGCTTCAATAAATAGATTACCTGTTCTTTTACTTCCTGGTGATTTTTTTTCAAAACGAACGGCATCCCCTTTACTACAACAAACTGAATATAGCTTTACTCAGGACATGTCAGTTAATGATTGTTTCAAACCTATTTCAAAATACTGGGATAGAATTAATAGACCTGAACAACTAATTTCTTCATTACTTGAAGCTATGAGAGTTCTCACTTCACCATCAGAAACAGGTGTAGTAACATTAGCTATGCCACACGATGTTCAAGCAGAGTCGTATGATTTTCCAATTGATTTTTTTGAAAAACGAGTTTGGGATATTCCTAGACCTTCACCCGATATTAGATTAATAAATAAAGCTGTTAAAATTATTAAAAACTCAAAACAGCCCATGATTATTTCTGGAGGGGGAGTAATATATTCTGAAGCAGAGCTGGAGCTTGAAAAACTTATAAAGCAATGTGGAATTCCAGTTGCAGAAACTTTTGCTGGAAAAGGTTCCCTTCATTATAAAAATCCTTTAAATCTAGGAGCAATGGGTGCTACAGGAACTAAAGGAGCTAGTGAAATAGCTAAAAATGCTGATGTAGTAATTGGAATTGGAACTAGATATGGGGATTTTACATCTGCATCAAAATCTGCATGGCAAAATCCAGAAGTCACTTTTATTAATATTAATATAGCTGAATTAGATGCTTTTAAACAAAGTGCAATTCCTCTTCAAGGTGATGCTAAGCAAACAATAGAAATTCTTACTAAGAGTCTAAAGGGGTATAATACTGGTAAAACTTATGTTCAAAAAATCAAAAAATTAAATACTGAATGGGATAAAATAGTGGATAAAGTTTACTCGGTTGAGGATGATAAAAACCCTGTTCAGGCAGAGTATTTAGGAGCATTAAATAATTTTATAGACGATAAAGACGTGATAGTTTGCGCTGCAGGAAGTGCCCCGGGAGACTTACATAAATTATGGAAAACTAAAAGCTCTAAAGGGTTTCATTTAGAATATGGAAATTCATGCATGGGTTATGAAATACCTGGAGGATTAGGAGTTAAAATGGCAGATAATTCAAGAGAAGTTTATGTAATATGTGGAGATGCTAGTTATTTAATGCTTCCCGCTGATATTATAACAACTATTCAGGAAGGCTATAAAATCACTATTATTTTAATAAATAATGAGGGATATGCTAGTATTGGTGGTCTTTCCGATTCTGTAGGAGGGGAAGGTTTTGGTACACATTTTAAATATAGAAATCCTGAAACTGGACAATTAAATGGAGATTTTTTACCCGTCGATTTAGCTAAAAATGCAGAAAGTTTAGGAGCTATAGTTTATAAGCCAAAAGGAATCAATGAATATATAAAAGCTCTATCTAAAGCTAAGAAAAATGAAAGAACAACTTTAATTTATGTTGAAACCATACGTGATAGAAAAATGTCTGGTTATGGTTATTCATGGTGGGATGTTCCTGTACCTGAAGTCTCTGATTCAAGAGAAGTTCAAAAAGTAAGAAGACAATACGAAGAAGACAAAAAGCGTCAAAAATTATATATTAAACCTAATTGAAAACCTAGTGTTTAAAAACAATTTTTAGAAAATTAATTATGCAAACAATTATAACTTTTATTGGCTTTTTAGCATTTGTTGCTATTTATTCTTTTTTAAAACTGAGAAAAGAAAAGTTAACCTCTTCAGAAGGTTATTTTTTGGGAGGAAGAAGTTTAACTGGAGTTGTTATTGCCGGATCAATGCTTTTGACAAATATTTCAACCGAGCACTTAATTGGCATGAATGGATCTTCCTACAAAAACGGATTTATAATTATTGCCTGGGAAGTTACATCTGCACTAGCACTTGTTGCAGCAGCAATATACTTTGTACCTAGATATTTAAAAATGGGCCTGACAACAATACCAGAATTTTTAGAGAAAAGATTTGATAAAACAACAAGAACTTTAGTTGCTTTTTTTCTTATTATTTCTTTTGTTGTTACCCTTCTTCCAATAGTTTTATATACAGGAGCTATTAACCTTGAAAGTATTTTTAATATATCTGATGTTTTGGAAGTTAGTAAAGCTCAAGGACTATGGATAACTGTAGTTTCAATAGGAGTAATAGGGTCAATATATGCAATATTCGGAGGGTTGAAAGCTGTTGCTGTTTCTGATACAATAAATGGTTACGGCTTATTAATAGGTGGGCTTGCAATTCCTATTTTAGCATTAATTTCTATCGGAGACGGATATTTAGTTGATGGTTTAATTAATGTTTATAAGAATAGCCCTGAAAAGTTTAATGTTGTTGGTGCAAGTGATTCTATAATGCCTTTTGAAGTGCTTTTTACAGGTCTAATAATTAATCAAATATATTTTTGGGCTATGAATCAAACAATAATTCAAAGAGCTTTGGGAGCTAAAAATCTTGTTGAAGCTCAAAAAGGTCTTTTGTATACAGGTGTTTTAAAAATTTTGGTTCCATTAATTATTATTTTACCGGGAGTAATTGGATATTATTATTTTGGTGATTCTTTTTATATGAATCAAGATATGATATACCCGGAGTTAATTAAAAAAGTATTACCATTGAGTTTAGTTGGAGTTTTTGCTGCTATTGTTATGGGTGCAGTTTTGAGCACATTTAATAGTGTGTTGAATAGCGCAGCAACAATTTTTAGTATTGATATATATAAGGGATTTTTCACAAACAAATCCGATGAAAAAAAATTAGTAAGGGTAGGAAAGCTTTCATCAACAGTTTTAGCAATTTTTTCCATTGCAGTAGCTCCTTTTGTTGCTAATGCTCCAGATGGACTTTATCAGCTTCTTCAACAATTAAATGGAATATTTTTCATTCCAATTGCATCAATTATGATTGCAGGATTTTTTATAAAAAGAATATCAGCCATGGGAGCTAAAGTTTCTTTGTTTGTTGGATTAGTATTCTACATAACTATGACATTTATAATTAAATCCGAAATACATTTTGTCCATATTTGGGGAATTGAATTTATATTGAATATGACAACAATGCTATTAGTCTCTAAATATTATCCTTCTGTTGATAAGTTTAATTTCGCTGAGCTAGAGATAAATGATTTAGTACAATGGAAGTACACCAAGCCTATGTCGTTTGCTTTGTGTGCAATTACAATTTCAATTTATATATTATTAGGTAGTTTTTAAAAAAGAAATATGATAAGATTAGGAATAGCTCCAATAGGATGGACAAATGATGATATGCCTGAATTAGGTGGAGATATTAGTTTTGAGCAATGTATAAGTGAAATGGCATTAGCTGGCTATTCCGGATGTGAAGTTGGTAATAAATACCCAGTTCACGATAGAGTTTATTTAAAACATATGCTTGATTTAAGAGGTATAAGTATTTGTAATCAATGGTTTAGTTATGAATTTTCAACAAAATCTTTCGATGAAGTCAAAAGTAATTTTATTAAACAAGTTGATTTTCTCAGCTTTTTTGGGGCTAAAGTTGTTGGAGGAGCAGAAACAGGGAATTCAATTCATGGGATTTATGATAAAGCATTAAATGAAAGAAAACCCGCTTCTGATAAAATTTGGAAAGATCTTACTAGTGGTTTGAATAAATTAGGAAAAATATCATTAAATGAATACGGAATTAGACTTTCTTATCATCATCATGCAGGAACAATGATTGAATCAATGAATGAAGTTGATAGATTGCTTAATGAAACAGATGATAAATATGTAAATCTAAATTATGATTGTGGACATTTTTATTTGGCTAAAGAAGATCCTGCAAAAGCATTAGAAAAATATATTTCAAGAACTTCACACATTCATTTTAAGGATGTTAGAGAAAACATTTTCAACAAAATATATTTAGAAAATTTAAGTTTTTTAAAGGCTGTTAAATCAGGAGTCTTTACAGTGCCAGGAGATGGAATTCTTGATATGAAAAAATTGGCAAAAGTCGTACATCAAAGTGATTATGAAGGTTGGATAGTTGTTGAAGCGGAACAGGATCCTTATGTGGCAAATCCTTATGAATATGCTAAAAAAGGATATGAGTTTTTAAGTAAAGATTTAAACTTTAAATAAAATGCAAAATCATATAGAACCTTTTGAAAATAATAATGATCCAATCGTTGATGTAGACAATAAAATAGTACCTCTTGTTTATTTTAATCATATAATATTAAAGCATGGTGAGTCTTTTACCTATTTTTTAGAGAATCACGAATCAATAGTCTCAGTTGTTTCAGGGACTATTGATGCTTTTGTTGATAATTCTAGTTTTTATAATATTGGAAAAAGAAAAGATTTGTGGAGTGGAAAGCCTGAAGGTATTTATGCAGGAAAAGCGTCAAAAGTTAAGCTTGTTTGCATATCCAAAAAGGGATCTGAATTATATATAGCAGGAGGAATAATTGAAAAAAAATTCTCTCCATTTCAAATCAATCAAAATGAAATTCAAAAAGTCCAATACGGAAGTGATGAAACAAAAACTCACAGAAAAATTTATCATATTCTAGGTAAAAATGGTGAAGGAAAATCTGGACGATTATTAGTAAGTGAGCTTTTTACAGTTGGAAAAGGAGGATGGTCAGGATTTCCGCCTCATAAACATGACACTGATCGTTTTCCAGATGAAACAAAATTTGAGGAAGTGTATCAATTTCGTTTTAAACCCTCAAATGGTTTTGGTGCACAATTTTTATATCCTGACGAGAACTCTATTGGACCAATTTATCATGTAAAAGATAAAAGCACTATTCTAATAGATAGAGGGTATCATCCTTCTGTCGTGGCTCCTGGATATCAAATGTATTATTTCACTATTATAGTTGGAAAGACGCACAGATCACTGATTCAGTTTTTTGAACCTAATCATTCATACCAATTAGAGACTATTCCTGGAATAAAAAATATGATCAATAATTTTAAATAATTTAATATTAGTTTTTATGAAAAAATTAAAATTAGGAATTGTAGGTCTAGGAAGATTAGGGATGGAATATGCTAAAAATATATCACACTCAGTTCATAACGCTGAACTTTTTGCAGCCTGTAGCATTAAAAAAGAAGAAATTGATTATGTAAAAAACAAATATGGCGTTGACAATATTTATGATTCTTATGATAAGATGTTAAGAAATAAAAATATTGATGCAATTATTATTGTTAGTCCTACAGATCACCATCCAAATCATATAATAAAAGCGATTGAATCAGGCTTTCATGTTTTTTGTGAAAAACCACTGGCTATATCTGTAAGTGAATGTTTAAGGGTAAAAAACGTAGTTGACAAACATAGAGATAAAACAGTAATGCTTGGATTTGTTAGAAGATATGATAGAAGTTATGCTGATGCAAAAGTTAAACTTGAAAGTGGTTTAGTAGGCAAACCTTTTTTTATAAGATCTCAAACAGTTGATAAAGATTCTTTTGCACCATTTCAAATAGAATTTTGTAAATCTGGTGGTGGAATCTTTCATGATTTCAATGTTCATGATATTGATCTTGTTCACTGGTTTTCTGGAGTAAGCATAAATAAAGTTTGGTCTTTGGGAGGTGCATATAGATTTAAGGAATTTGCTGAAAAAGATGATGCTGATAATACATATGCAATGTGTGAGTTGGATAATGGATCAATGGCGTTAATCGGTGCTTCTAGAGTTTCTCCTTTTGGACATAACACATTTACAGAAATTCAGGCTACACATGGAAACTTGAAAATTGGAGATCCTCCAAAAAAAAATCAAGTTCAAATATCAGATAAATATGGAATTAGACACGAATGTTTTGAGACCTTTTTTGATAGATTTGAAAAGGCATTTGTTTTTCAAATCAAGGACTTTGTAAATATTGTCTTGGAAAGAAAAAAAACAGATTTAACTATTGATAATGCTTTAAATGCTACACTTGTTGCTTCAGCAATGACAAAATCATTTAATGAAAAAAAAGTAATAAGGGTTGAAGATTTAGTAAAATAAAATAATTAAAAAATTGATGGAAAAATTAAAAATTGGGGTTGCTGGATTGGGAAGAATCGGAAAAATTCATCTTGAAAATATTCTACAGATTGATAGTGTTGAAGTTATAGCAGTGATGGATCCAAACATAAAAGAGTTGGATTATGCTAAAAATAAGGGAGTTAAAATAACATATGAAAAATTTGATGATTTAATTAAAACTAATGATCTTCAAGCAATCATAATTTGTACTCCAACAAGTACTCATGCAGATTATGTTGAAATTGCTGCGAAAAACAATATTCATGTTTTTTGTGAAAAACCACTTGATTTAAATATAGATAGAATAGTTCAAGTTTTAGAGGTTGTAAAAAAGTCTAATATTAAATTAATGATTGGTTTTAATAGAAGATTTGATGATGAATTTCGAAAAGTTAGAAATTGTATTATCGAGGGAAAAGTAGGAGATCCTTGTCTGGTAAAAATAACAAGTAGAGATCCTGCTCCTCCACCATTAGATTATATAAAAACTTCAGGAGGAATTTTTTTAGACATGACTATTCATGACTTTGATATGGCTAGATTCATCATTGGAAAAGAAATTGATGAGGTTTATGTGAAAGGTTCTACTTTTTTTGACAAGTCTATTGAGCAGGTTGGTGATATTGACACCGCAGTAATCATTCTTAAATATGTTGATTCTTCAATTGCAGTAATTGATAATTGTAGAAAAGCTGCTTATGGTTATGATCAGCGTATAGAAGTTTTTGGTTCAAAAGGCATGATTCAAGGAAATAATATTATGAATGACAATCACAAACTACATACTGAAAAAGGAATTAGTTCATCATTGCCTCTTAATTTTTTTCTAGAACGTTATTCAAAGGCCTATAAAATTGAAATTCATGACTTTATTGAATCCATTAATAATAATAAACCAGTTTCAGTATCAGGAGAAGATGGTTTAAAATCTTTACAAATTGGATTAGCCGCAAAAAAATCCCTTCTAGAAAATAGACCAGTAAAAATCAGTGAAATTAAAATTAAATAATTATGAAAATTCAAAAATACTTTGCACTATTACTATTTACAATCTTTTCATCTTGTTATCAATATCAACAAAACTCTGTAACTCTAACGAAAGAAATAGTAGACTCTAACAAATTAAAAAATTACATTAATAATTTTAATGAAAAAGATTATGAAATTTACAAACAATTTTATAAGAATAGTGAAGCGTATGATTTTTTAAGTAAAAATATTCCATTAATAGATCTTCCAAATAAAGATATTGAAGAGACCTATTATTTTAGATGGTGGACTTATAGAAAACATATCAAAAATACAGATGATGGCTTTGTTATCACTGAGTTTTTACCTTTAGTAAACTGGTCCAAAAAACACAATACTATAAATTGCCCTGCTGCACATCATATTTATGAAGGGAGATGGTTAAGAGATCCAAAATATATTTCAGAATACATTAACTTTTGGCTTAATAAATCTGGAGATGGAATTAGACAATATAGTTTTTGGGTTGCAGACGCAACACTTGCTTTTAATAATATTCATCGAAATGATTCGATACTATCCAGTCAACTAAACCCATTAATTAGGAATTATAATGAGTGGGAAAAGACTAGAAAAGATGAAGACAAATCTCTTTTTTTTCAATGGGATGTTGCGGACGGAATGGAATTTACAGTAAGTGGAAGAATTTTAAATGATAATGTTAAAAAATTTGGGGTTGGGGCTACAAGGCCAACAATTAATAGCTATATGTATGGAGATGCTATGGCAATTTCAAAAATCGCATTCTTAAATAAGAATTTTGAAATTGGAAAAAAATTTGAAAATAAAGCAAATAAAATAAAAGAAGAATTACAAGATCGTTTATGGAATGATGA
>Ga0208130_1000030_pt1 | contig 74016 bp, 68 predicted proteins | sample ETNtaG_31_FD_185771 | JGI IMG/M metagenome (GOLD analysis project Ga0208130, IMG submission 185771) | Marine microbial and viral communities from oxygen minimum zone, Eastern Pacific Ocean - ETNP201310SV78 (SPAdes) (version 2) | ecosystem: Environmental > Aquatic > Marine > Oceanic ... | reverse complement strand
TATTTAGTTAATCTATCTTTTTAGGAATTTTAACGCCCAATCAAATTAACAATAGGCAGTGTCACTCTGCTATAAAACGTCTAACAATCTGTGCTTCTTGCTGCTTCATTAATGTTTCTGCAATCTGCATGTGAGATGTCATAATTTCTCGAGCTTTTGCAGTGTCTCCTCGATCTAACGCGTCAATTAACTGCAATTGGTGCTCCCTACCTTTACTCCAAAGTTCAAAGTTTGGTGGCTCATACAACTTTTTATAAAGAGTTAATTCGGTAAGAATTTGGGACATAAAACCGATAATGAACCCTAGTAGTTTATTTTTTCCAAAGTCGGATAATTTTGAGTGAAATGCTAAAGATGCAATGTGTTGCTCTTTTTCTTCCTCTGCAGATTCTGCAGGCTTAGGAAATTGATTTGCAAGCATCCGTAGCTCCGCCAACTGCTCACTATTTAATTTTCCTGCTAGACTTGCAGCAAGCTCTGGTTCTAGAGACTTTCTCATCTGATAAATATCCGCGATGGAGAGATCTTGAAAATAGAAATAGTTTGCTAGAAGAGCCCTTGTGCGTTCTACAGAGACCTCCCCGACAATACTACCACCGCCTGGCCCTGTTTTTGTGATTATTAATCCTTGTGCCTCTAAAATGCGCAAAGCCTCTCTCACAGTTCCTTTTGATACGCCGAACTGATCAATCATAGCGCTTTCGTTAGGTAACTTATCTCCACTACTTAAATCTCTTTTTACTACCCACTCTTTAATTGCATCAGCCACGAGTACTGGCCGCGATCTTCTCGGTTTCTTTTTTGGTGAGTTAACTTCTAGCATCTATTCCTCGAAGGCTATGATGAGGACCATATCCATTTATTGCAATTTTGTGTAGCTAGAATATTAGAAATTTTGCTAAAATTATTTAAATCTATTAATAATTTGTTTTTTGTAAGCTTAGGTGCCTGTGCTTAGAAACTTTTCCATTAGATAAGGACCAGAAATCACGGGCTCATTTTTGACTGCATTTATAGGATAAATTTTTGCTTCCCAATCTGGCTGATGAAAAAATGCAAGACTCTTTCGCCCTGGTTGGTTTGGTTTTGCTACAACACGATGTAACGTAGATATCCACCTTCCACCAGTCCAAAGTTCCATTAGGTCTCCTATGTTGATGACGAAAGTATCCTTAATTGTCGGCACGTCTATCCATTTACCCTTTAATTTTAATTGTAATCCTGAGGTTTCGGGTTGTGGGAGTAGAATTGTTAAGGAACCATAGTCTGTATGCGCACCGGCTCGTTGTTGACCGTATTCTGGTACGTGAGTCGTTTCAGGGTAATATAGCGCTCGCAGTGCTGATATTGGGCATTTGAGATATTGGTCAAAAAAATACGGTTCTAGGTTTAGTGCTTCAGCAAATGCAGACATAATTCTGGCAGCTAATTTTTCCATCTCGAGATAATAGTTAGTCCATGCCTCTTTAAAACCCTCAATTTCCGGCCAAATTGTAGGTTGATAACAGAACTCATAAGCTCGCCCATCTTTGATTTTTTTTGTGGGGGTCTGTAATGGTCCACCATTAAAACTTTCTTTCAGATCTGGTGGTGTCTTTTCTCCCTTTGACGCTGCTAATGCTTCCTTATTTGGTCCGATCCAGCCATATGGATAACCAGGGTAGGGCACGCTTACCTTCATCTTTTCATCTGTTTCCTGAGAAAAAAATTGTTTAACCGCGCTCCATTGGGATTCAATAATTTTATCTGGCACGGCATGATTTTCTATTAATAAAAACCCAATCTCACTGCAAAATTTATCCAGTTTTGTGCAGTAGCTTTTCCTAGAGGTTCCTGTTGAATTCTCAAATCCCCCGAGATTGAATACCGGAAGGCTAACCATATTTTTGCCTATTATATTTCAATGTTTGCAGTGGAAAAACAAATTTTAGAAAATTTACCCACCCATAATTGCTTTAACTTCAAGAAATTCTTCAAATCCCCATTCAGCTTTCTCTCGACCGTTCCCAGACTGTTTGTATCCGCCAAACGGAGCATCTGCGCCACCAGAGCCATAATTTATATGAATTTGACCGGCTCTTAGTCGCCTGGCGATAGCCGTTAAATCTTCCTTGTTTTCCCCGGCAACATAAGCAGCTAAGCCATATTCAGAATCATTTGCTATGGATACCGCTTCGTCAATATCGCTGTATGTTATGATTGATAGAACTGGTCCAAAAATTTCTTCACGTGCAATTGTCATATCATTAGTTACATCACCAAATACCGTGGGCTTAACGTAATAGCCTTTATTCAAACCGTCAGGTTTTCCAGTACCGCCAACCAGAAGCGTGGCGCCTTCACTTATTCCGGTATCAATCAGAGTTTGTACTTTGTCGAATTGAATATCGCTTACCAGGGGGCCGATTGTGGTATTATCACCCTTCGGGTCGCCCACGATAGTGTTTTCCGCTTTTTTAATTGCTATTGTGAATGCTTCTTCTTTTCTGTTCTCTGGAATTAACATACGCGTTGGAGCATTGCATGATTGACCTGTATTATTCATGCAAAACTCAACACCAGTTTCCACTGATTTCTTAAAATGATTATCATCAAGAATTATATTGGCAGATTTACCACCCAGCTCTTGGCTCACCCTTTTGACACTATCTGCTGATGCTTTAGCTACTGCAACTCCACCTCGTGTCGAACCCGTGAATGACATCATATCGATGTCAGGGTGAGCAGACATTGCTTCGCCCACCTCAGGACCCAGCCCATTTACCAGATTAAATACGCCTGCAGGAACATTAGCTTCATGTAAAATTTCTGCTATAACCATAGATGACAGTGGTGCAATTTCTGATGGTTTTAAGATGGCAGTGCATCCCGCTGCAATACAGGGTGCAAGTTTAGAAACAACTTGGTTCACGGGCCAATTCCACGGAGTAATTAAGCCGCACACTCCAATTGGTTCATGCCTTATTAAAAACTCTCCATGTTTAAATTCGAATTCATGGTTACTCAGAGATCGTATTGCAGCTTTTAAATGCCCTAGACCTACCATTGCTTGGGCACCTCTTGCCAAACTTGTCGGGGCCCCCATCTCAGTCTGAATTGCATCTGCGACATCATCAATTCGCCGTTTGTAAATTTCTCTGATTGTCGTGAGTAGTTCGATGCGTTGTGCAACCGGTGTTTGTGAATAACTGTCGAAAGCAGATTTGGCAGCACTCACTGCCAAATTAACATCGACTTCAGAGCCTAATGAAATTTTCGCAACAGGTTCTTCAGTCGCTGGGTTAATCACGTCAAGGGTTTTACTAGTGGATGGTTTTACCCAAGCCCCATTAATGTAGAAGTCTAGTTTTTCCATAAAGAGTTCCTTCAGAATTCTGCTGGTGTGTATTTTGTAAACACATTTATTCTTTCTATTGCCAGTTGCAAGTTCAAATTGGCATGCTGATTTGCCGAAATAATCAGAGTTATTACAAATTAGTTGGTTAAATAATCATAGGCTGATAATGCGTGTGTTTTTACTAGATGTAGATAATCATCAATTGGGACATTTTCATTAGTCGAGCCCATGCCAGTTGGTGTTGGGCCGTATACATATGCGGGAATATTTTTGTATCGCCAAAGTCTTGCATCGGTACCACCGAGACTGACTACTGGCTCTGGCTGAAAACCTCTCAAATCTTGCACATTACTTTTCAAGATCTGCATCATATCTCCATCTGGATTGCAATGTGATGGTGGGTTAAGCATATTTTGTTCCATTGAAGCTTCTGGGAATTTTTTAGTTATTTCGTCAATAGAATTAAAAATTTTATCTAAATTGCAGCCCACTGGAAGTCTAATATCTGCTTCAAAGGAACACTCAGACGGGACCATATTATTCTTCAAGCCACCAGAAATTGTACCAATATTGAGGGTCAACTTTGGTGCTATATTGGCAGCACCAACTCCCATACCCTGATCAAAAGCGGTTGCAGATTTTTCCTGTGCTTTACGCAATTCATGGGGAACCTCTACATCTAAAGCCTCTAAAGATTTCAATTCCTGAATTAGATCGGTGGCTACTAAGGTAGCAGATTTTGATAAATGGGTATAAGCGCCATGTGAACCATCAGTTTGGACTTTAAAAGTAAGCCATAATAGTCCTTTTTCGCCATATCTAATCGTAAAGGGACTTGAGGGTTCTCCGTTAAGGCAACAATCACCAAGTACTTCAGGCTCATTATCAATAAGCCACCGACTTCCCCACGGTCCAAAAGTTTCTTCATCAGATACACAGGTCAAAGTCAATTTCCCTGAAAATTTTGTTTTGAACTTGTTCAAAATAATATAGGTCCAAATGCTTGCACTCGTCCCGCACTTCATATCAGTTGAACCGCGGCCGTATATTTTATCTTCAATAATTTCACCACTCCAAGGAGGCGTAATCCACCCTTCCTCTGAGTAGTTATCTGAGACAGGAAATACGTCTATGTGACCGTTTAGTACTAAATGACGGCCTGGTTTACTTCCATTAATTGAGCCAACAATATTGGGCATCGTCTTTTGTGGTGAAACCCAACGAAATGGCATTTTGTGTTTTTCTAAAAGTTTGCTTATTACTTTGGCTGCTATTGTTGTATCTCCGGGTGGGTTAGGGCTCGCCGCTTGAATAAACTCCTGGAGAAAAAATATAATTTCGTGTTTTTCATTTTCTATCCAGTTTAAAATTTCAATTTTTGCTGACATCAAAAACATCCTTAAGCTAAAGCTACTTTTGTAGTATAGCATATCATTGAAGTTATTCATAAAAATAGCTGCGCAAAATCATTTCAGATACTATACGGCGTTGGCTGTGCGAAATTGTCAGTTAGTCGAGCACGCAAAATTACTATTCTTACTGACTAATATTTAAGCACTATTTAAATAACCCAACGTAATTACAGCTTGGGCCAGTTTTTTGCTTTGTAATTATAAGGGATAAATTAGGGTTGTGCGTGAGGGAGATCAGCAATGAGTGCGTCTTACAGGCAATTTTGTCCGGTAGCGATGGCCGCAGAAGTCTTAGAATCGCGATGGACTCTACTCATTGTAAGGGAATTGTGTTTAGGATCTAAACATTTCAACGATATCCGTAAAGGTGTGCCTAAAATGTCCCCAACACTTCTTTCAAAGAGGTTAAAAGAGCTTGAGTGGCATGGTATTCTTAAACGGGTAGAAAGTCCTAGAGGATCTCGTAAAACCGAGTATGTTCTTACGCAGGCAGGAGATGAGCTTTTCGAAGTTATCCATGCGATTGGCAGCTGGGGTAAGAGATGGATAGATATGAGGCACCATCTTGATAGCGCTGAGGAAAACTTATTGATTTGGGATATCCGGCGAAATCTGAGGATGGAAAACTTTCCGATGAATGAGGCTGTTTTGCAAATTCATATTACAGATGCCCCTAAGAAAACGTCTAATTGGTGGTTTGTTTTCAATGGAAAAGAGCGACCGGATGTTGGGTATCTTGATCCTAGTTTAGATGTAGATCTTTATATAGAAACAAATCTTACATCCCTGACAAAGGTATGGCTAGGTGAAGGTTCTCACACCAGTGAAGCTATGGCTAATTCATTTCAACTAGAGGGGTCGCAAAAATTAATAGAGACCTTTGAGAGCTGGTTTGGAAGTAGTAAATTTGCCTCTATTCCAAAACTAGCGATAGCTTCTTAATTTAATAAAAACTAATATGGTTAAGTGCTGTTTAATTCCTGCCTTACTACCCAAGTTTCAAACCGATAGCTATTAAATCTTTGGAAAACTGTTGGCTATCAGATGGCATTTCACCATCAAGAATTCTTGCTTGCTCAAATAATACACGAGATAAAGACTTCTGGAGTTCGGATGTAAGCGTTGGCAGCTTTTTGATTAATTCATGGTTGCTGTTGATTTCTAATATTTTTTTACTGCCCTCAAAATCAGGATTTTGGGCTTTGAGAATTCTTTCCAAATTAAAGTCTAAACCACCCTCACCGGCTACTAAGCGCACAGGGCTATCCACAAGGTTTTTGGATGTTTTTACATCTTCGACTAAATCACCAAGGCATTCTTTGATAATTGGTGTATAAGTTTCATCTTTACTTTCGGTTGCCTCAACGTCTTCATCTTTCACATCACCTAGTTTTGCAATATCATATTTTTCTCTGGAAATAGAGACGAAGTCTTTTTCTTGAAAACTCTTCATTTGAGAAGTCCAGAAAGCATCGATTGGATCCGTCATTAATAAAACATCAATACCCTTCGCTTTGAAGCCTTCAAGATGTGGACTGGATTTAGCTTGTGCCAATGTATCAGCAGTGAGGATAAATATCTTATCCTGCCCCTCCACCATTGAGTCGATATAGCTTTGAAGTGTTATTAATTTGTCCCCTTTAAACGAATGTACCTTTATAATTTCTGCTATTTTGTCCTTGTTTTCTATGTCTTCGTATAGCCCTTCCTTGAGGACTTTACCAAATTGCCCCCAGAAGGCATTGTAGCTTTCTTCATCCTTCTTTAATCTTTTCTTCAATTCTGAAAGAACGCGTTTTGTAAGTGATTTCGAGATTTTCTTCAGCACAGGGTTATTTTGGACCATTTCTCGGCTGACATTTAAATCTAAACTTGTGGTGTCGAGAATACCTTTGATGAACCTTAACCAAGTAGGGATAACGCCGTCTAAATCGTTGCTTATGAAAACTCTATTTATATAAAGGTTGATCTTTGTTTTTCTTTCTGGATCAAAAAGGTCAAACGGAGCTGTTTTGGGAATGAATAGTAAATTCGTAAATTCTAAAGTACCCTCGGATTTATTGTGCAACGTTGCAAACGGTTCGTCAAAAGTCCCAAAGGTTGAATTGTAAAACTCTTTATATTCTTCAGTTGAAATCTGAGAAGCTGACTTTGTCCATATTGCTGTCGCAGAGTTTACCTGTTCAATTTCTCCATCTGCTTCTTTAATATTAATAGGAAAGCTAATGTGATCAGAATATTTCTTTATTAAAGTTTTGATTTTATCAGGAGCCGCAAATTCCTTAGCATCTTTTTTCAGAAATAATTTTATTTTTGTTCCAACGGCTTGTTTCTCGTCAGATTTATCGATTGAAAATCCACTCTGCCCGTCACTTTCCCATGAGCTAACCTGTTTAGTTCCTGCTTTTCTACTTAAAACTTCCACCTTATCGGCCACCATGAAAGCGGAGTAAAAGCCGACACCAAATTGACCGATTAAGGTCTTTGCGGCGTCTTTTGAATTCTCCTCGCCCTCCATTTCTTGTAAGAAGGCTGAAGTTCCTGATTTCGCAATTGTTCCTAATGTTTCAGCGAGCTCGTTTTCGGTAAGTCCAATACCTGTATCAACAATTTCAATTGTTTTCTTTTTTGTATTTATAATGATTTCAATGCTGTCCGCTTCGTTATTCAAAAGAGATTGGTCTGTTTGACCCAAAAACTTTCTTTTTTGAATCGCATCTGATGCATTTGATAACAATTCTCTTAGAAAAATATCCCGATCTGAATACAGCGAATTAATAACAATATTCAAAATCTTGCCTGTATCAGCCTCAAATGTTTGCGTGTAAGTATTCATTATAGTCTCCTAATCATTTGCTTGAGCTATGCATTCTTTTGTTATTTTCAAGAGCCAAGAGTCATCTGATTTAACGCTTTTATCATTGGCTTTTTCATATTTCCTCGAAGAGCGCTCGACTTTTAGCTTTTGCAGCTAAATAGTAATCGACAGAGGAGCGTTCCACCGTAGATTTTAAAATGAAGACTATTATCGAACAAAATAACGCAAAGCGTTTGCCAATAAGCTCTTTGGCGCGAACCACGCTCTCTACTGGGTTATTGTTTCGCCTTGGTCTCAATACATCCCAAAGTCTTTTATCGGATATTATTTCAGTAAAGAAACCAGATCTGAGATCAGCTTTAGTATCAAAAAAAAATGTGACTGCCACTGTGAACACGTTAAAAAACTTGCGCGGTGCAGCAATGAAGTTTGGGCAGTTAGTATCATTAGACGACTCAATAATTCTTTCGCCCGAGTTATCTGCCATATTTGCACAACTGAGGTCGTCTGGATTTTCCATGACACCTAGCCAGTTGAAAAAAGTGCTTAATGAAAATTGGGGTGAAGGTTGGTTAAAAAATTTCAAAAATTTCGAGGTCAGGCCATTTGCGGCAGCCTCAATTGGTCAAGTACACAAAGCTACACTAAAGTCAGGCGAGACCGTTGCGATTAAGGTACAATTTCCTGGGGTAAAAAAGTCAATCGATAATGATTTGAATACTCTTAAATTTATAATGAAAAATTCAGGAATGTTACCGGCCAACTTTCCGCTTGAGTATTATATCTCACAATGTGGAGAACTATTAAGGCAAGAAACGGACTATGAGTTAGAGGCTGCAAATATCAATAATTTTTCAAAGTATCTAGAAAATTTTTCCGGTCTTAAGGTACCAAAAGTGTATGATGAATTAACAACCGATCAAACTATCACGATGTCGTTCTTGGAGGGCCAGGAGTTATCCTCTCTTGTAAACTTCAATCAGTCGAAAAAAGATAAAATTGCGTTAAGTCTGATCGAGCTTTTGTTAAATGAAATTTTTAATTTTAAATCTGTACAAACTGATCCAAACCTAGCTAACTTCTTGGTTAGTAAAGATGACAATTCAATTTCTGTTTTAGATTTTGGAGCATGTTGTCGGGTTTCTGACGAAACATATGAGTTGTATAAAGGTTTGTTGAAGGTTTCCTTGACCTTAAATGTAGAAAAGATAAAGCTTTTCTTAGAGGAAAATAATTTTGTACCCAGAGATGCATCTGCTGAAGGAACTAAATTTATTGATAAGATAGTTGCTACAGCTACTGAAGAAATATCTCGGCATGAAATATTTGATTTCCAAAAATCAAAAGTTTTTGAGTTAATAACAGAAGAAAATCTTAATTTGTATTTAGAACTTATACCAAGTTCCGTTCTTGGTTCAGATTTTATTTTTATTCAAAGAAAAATACTCGGTTTGATTTTATTTTTTCGCGTTATTGGTGCAAGGATTCCTCTGCTTAAAATTTTAATCAAACATTCTAAAGTATTAGGTCTTTAGCTCTATTTAATTATTTTGCTGGGAAGCATATATGGGGTAGTATTTTTGTACCTCAAATATTTTTCGCCGTGTCGTTCAATCAACCTGCGGTCTTTTAAAATTGGGGCAAAAATACAGTATCCACCTAAAATCAGTGAAACCACGATTTGGTCTGCAGTCCATGTTGGGACAGTTAGTACAGCAAGAAAAAAGGACGCATAAATTGGATGCCTGATTATTCTATACAGGCCAGTTGTGGGGAGTTCGGGAAATTTGGGCTTCTTTCTAGCCAAAACCGAGATCCATCCGAGTGCCCCAGATTGAACTTCCAAACCAGCATCTATGGTTGCAACAATTAATAAAAACCAAGACAGGCAATAAAGAATAGGTAAGATGTATATTAAAAACTCGAAGGGTAGTTCGAAGACAATTTTGCTCGGTGACCACAACATAAATAATGCGAACAACTGTATCGAGGCTACAATAGTAAAGCTTGTTGTAGACAAGCTTATGGCTAAGTCCTTTGGGCCAAGTAAGCTCAGTATCTTTTGACCGCGCTGGGATAATAAAAAAGAATGTGCTACTGGGAATTGCAGAATTAGTGCTCCATTAGCCATTATTGCTAACGCGCCCTCAAGATCTCCGTAGCTTTTTTGCATGCCGTAGAACATATGATAAATCATCGCGATCACTGCAATGGCAAACATAAAGTGGCAAGTTATCCCATAAAGATATGCATAGACTAGATTTATCCCTCGCGCCTTAGGCGAAAGCGTGCTGAGTATCAAATTAATGAAAGATCGAATTTTCTTAGTTCTACTTTTCTCCATCCCAGGGAACTAGATTTTAATATAAAAATTTAAATATCCCTTACCAATAATTTTTTAAAATAAGTTGCTCTTCAGGCAGGTTGCCTTACTTTATTGGTCTAAGGCATATTTCCCTTTCATGGGGAAGACTATAGTGCCAGCTGATTTTGCTAGCTTAAAGAATGACGCATGGATTATTTGTCTTATTCACATGACCACACGCTGGTTGCACTATCTCTAGTTTTAGCCGTTGTATCGGGATTTACCGGATTCACTTTAACACAAAATCTATCAGCAAAAACCATATTGCAACGAAAAATTTCTGTTTCCATGGCTGCCGTAGCACTTGGCGGTGGTATCTGGTCTATGCATTTTGTAGCTATGTTGGGTCTAAGCCTTCCAGTCTCGGTTTTTTATGACGCTGCAATAACCCTTGCATCTGCATTAATAGCCATACTGGTTGTAGCGGTGGCGCTTATGATCTTACATTTCTTTGTAAGAACTTCTTTCACTATAGTTCTGGCTGGATGTATTGTAGGCGCTGGAATACTTCTTATGCATTATATTGGAATGGCTGGTTTGCAATTGTGTAAACCCGTTTACTCGGTGCAGGGATTAATACTCTCCTGTTCTGTGGCATTTTTTTCCTGTGGAGTCGCCTTTTGGGTAGCCTACAAAGAGCGAAATAACCGAAATATATTTTTAGCTACGATTTGCTTTGGCATTGCAGTGGTATCTGTTCATTTTCTCGCAATTTTAAATACAAAGTTTGTCGAGGTTTCAGCAATGACAGAATTTGGCCCCTTAATAAGCAATGAAACTTTAGCAGTTATTGTAGTGATATCGAGTTTTATTATTTTATGTTTATTTTTATGGGTCAGTTCAACCTTTTTGTCTCCACATGTCACAAATGTTAAAAGTGTTGGGGATGAAAAACGACCAGATGCAGGAAATAACTCAGGCCCTCAACATATTCCTTGTGAACGTGATGGTGCAAAGGTTTTTATCGCTTTAAGAGATGTATTGGCAATTAGAGCGGATGGACATTACTCCCAAGTCTATACTGAAAAAGAAAAATATTTCTGCGTATGGTCAATTACAGAAGTAGACCGTAGGCTAGAGAGCTGCGGGTTCATCAAGGTTCATCGGAGCTATATTGTAAATTCAGCACGTGTGGATCGCTTTGAGCGGTTAAAGGACAAAGGGTACTGTGTATTCGGGACTCCAATGGCACCCAGAATACCTGTAAGCAGATCAAAGCTTAAAGCTGCTCAAGAAGCAATAATTACCACTCCAGGTACCATTGGCGCAAAATAAGGCGCATTTCGTGCAAAAAATTCGGTAACTATTCATTTTTTGAAGAAATTCATCTGAAGTTTTGAGAACCTCCATCAATTGGATTCAGGGGAGAATGATAAAAATGATTCCAGCAGCTTTTGACTATCACAGACCAAATGATTTAAACGGCGTCATATCTTTATTGCAAGAGCATGGAGACGATGCTCGGGTTATAGCAGGCGGCCACAGTTTAATACCTCTTATGAAATTGAGGATGGCTGAGGTTCCACATTTAATTGATCTTCAAAGTATTAGTGAGCTTACGGGGATTGAGAGTGGTTCAATTATTCGCATTGGCGCAATGACCACCCAGGCAGACATCATAGACAATGCATCTCTGGCTTCTTCTGCGCCTATATTGAAGGAAGCCTCACTGCAAATTGCTGACCCGCAGGTACGTTACATGGGTACTGTTGGCGGAAATGTGGCAAACGGTGACCCGGGAAATGATATGCCCGGATTGATGCAGTGTCTTGATGCTACATTTATTCTACGTGGTCCAAATGGTGAGCGAGAAGTGAAAGCGCGAGATTTTTATCACGCGGCTTACATGACTGAGAGAGAAGATGATGAAGTAATGGTTGCAGTCAAATTTGACGCTCCAAAAGGTGGTTATGCTTATGAAAAGCAGAAGAGAAAAATTGGTGATTATGCCACTGCAGCCGCTGCAGTCATAATTTCCAAGGATGGTTCGGAGTGTAAAGAAGCATCGATCGCGATGACTAATTTAAGCGATACACCAGTTTTTTGTGGCGCGGCGTCTGACTGCCTCATTGGAACTTCGGTGTCGGCGGAAGATATTAAAAACGCAGTTAATTCTATGATTGATGCGATAGATCCTGCTGAGGATAACAGGGGTCCAGTCGAATTCAAAAAACATGCCGCAGCTGTAGTGCTCTCACGTGCTATAGAGCGTGCATGGCAACGAGCTTAGGGAGAACTTTGATGTCAGGAAAAATGCAAATAAAATTAAAAGTAAATGGTGAAGATCATGAGTTCTCGGCTGAACCTAGAGAACTATTGGTTCACGTATTACGAGAAAGGCTTAATTTGACGGGCTCACATGTAGGTTGTGAAACTGGTCATTGTGGCGTTTGCACAGTCACCTTGAATGGGAAATCGGTCAAGTCTTGTACGATGTTTGTTGCACAAGCAGATGGCGCTGAGCTGACCACTGTCGAAGGCATGGGAAGCCCCGACAACCTGCACGTCTTGCAAGAAGCTTTTCGTGAGCACCACGGTTTACAATGCGGTTATTGTACACCGGGGATGATCATGAGAGCTGCGAAGTTACTTGAAGAAATTCCAAATCCAACTGAAGAACAAGTGCGGTTTGGTATGGCAGGAAATCTTTGCCGCTGCACAGGTTATCAGAATATCGTTAAATCAATAATGGCGGCAGCCAGTGAAATGAATAGTGCTAAGGAGGCAGCGCAATGAATGACATGACGCCCGATAGAAATGAACGGAAGGCTAATCTCAAAGGGTTGGGATCATCAAGAAAACGTGTTGAGGATTTGCGCTTTACACAAGGTAAAGGCAATTATGTAGACGATATAAAGTTAGAAGGAATGCTGCATGGGGATTTCGTACGATCGCCGTATGCCCATGCCCGTATAAAGTCGATTAATACAGATGCGGCAATGGCTCTTGATGGCGTTCTTGCGGTACTGACCGCTAAAGATTTAGAGCCTCTCGGTCTACATTGGATGCCAACTTTGGCTGGTGACAAGCAAATGGTTCTTGCTGATGGAAAAGTACTTTTTCAGGGCCAAGAAGTCGCCTATGTAGTTGCAAAGGATCGCTATATCGCAGCCGATGGGGCAGAGTTAGTGGAGGTTGAATATGAAGAGCTTCCTGTTCTGGTTGATCCGTTTGAAGCACTTAAATCAGACGTAGTTTTGCGTGAAGATTTGGATCCAAAAGCTGATGGGGCTCATGGGCCAAGAAAGCATCATAATCATATTTTTACCTGGGAAGTAGGTGAAAAGGAAGCAACTGAGCAAGTTATTGATTCATCAGATGTAGTTGCTGAAGAGATGGTTTATTATCATCGAACTCACCCTTGTCCCCTAGAAACATGCGGGTGCGTCGCGTCGATGGATAAAGTTAACGGAAAGTTAACGCTGTACGGAACATTTCAAGCACCTCATGCTATAAGGACGGTTGTCAGTTTGATTTCAGGTCTTGAAGAGCATAATATCAGAGTAATTTCTCCTGACATTGGCGGTGGTTTTGGCAACAAGGTTGGAGCTTATCCAGGTTACGTATGTTCGGTAGTTGCATCCATAGTTACTGGACTACCAGTCAAATGGGTGGAAGATCGTATGGAGAACTTAATGACTACGGCTTTCGCCAGAGACTACTGGATGAAGGGTAAGATAAGTGCAACAAAAGAAGGCAAAATTACTGGTCTTTGGTGCCACACAACAGCGGATCACGGTGGGTTCGATGCTTGTGCTGATCCGACTAAGTTTCCTGCCGGGTTCATGAACATCTGTACTGGTTCCTATGATATTCCTACAGCATATTTGGCTGTTGATGGTGTCTACACAAACAAAGCACCAGGTGGCGTTGCGTATAGATGCTCATTTAGAGTTACAGAGGCTGCTTATTTTATCGAAAGGATGATCGAAGTCTTAGCCATAGAGCTCAATATGGATGCTGCCGAATTGAGACGCATCAATTTCATAAAGCAGGATCAATTCCCATACACCTCAGCTCTAGGCTGGGAGTACGATAGTGGTGATTATCATACAGCATGGGACAAGGCGTTGGCGGCTGTTGGATATGATGGTCTTAGAAAAGAACAAGCACAGCGTGTTGAAGATTTCAAAGCAGGCAAGACCCGAAAACTTTTAGGTATTGGCTTAACACATTTTACTGAAATCGTTGGTGCGGGGCCAGTAAAGAATTGTGATATTCTGGGTTTAGGGATGTTTGACAGTTGTGAAATTCGCATTCACCCAACTGGCTCAGCGATTGCGCGCCTGGGCACAATTAGCCAAGGACAGGGCCATGCAACTACATTTGCGCAGATTTTGGCATCAGAAATTGGACTGCCAGCTGACTCCATTACCATCGAGGAAGGAGATACCGATACGGCGCCTTATGGTCTAGGCACGTATGGCTCTCGTTCAACACCAGTAGCGGGTGCGGCAACAGCTATGGCGGGCAGGAAAATCCGTGCTAAGGCACAGATGATTGCAGCATATATGCTCGAGGTGCATGATGATGACGTTGAGTTTGATGTAGATCGCTTTGTAGTTAAAGGAGCGCCTGAGCGTTTCAAAACTATGAAAGAGATAGCTTTTGCTGCTTATAATCAAGCAATTCCAGGCATTGAACCGGGTCTTGAAGCAGTAAGCTATTATGATCCTCCGAATATGACCTATCCTTTTGGAGCGTATATCTGTGTAATGGAAATTGATGTTGACACAGGTGAACACGAAATTCGTCAGTTTTATGCTTTAGATGACTGTGGTACTCGTATTAATCCAATGATCATTGAAGGTCAGGTTCATGGTGGTCTTACAGAAGCCCTGGCAATAGCCATGGGACAAGAAATAGCATATGATAATATGGGTAATGTTAAGACCGGGACACTTATGGACTTCTTTTTACCCACAGCTTGGGAAACACCTAATTATACAACTGACCACACAACAACTCCAAGTCCTCATCATCCAATCGGTGCTAAGGGTGTTGGCGAAAGTCCAAATGTTGGTGGTGTTCCAGCATTTTCAAATGCGGTGCATGATGCTTTTAGAGCATTTGGCCTTCGTCAAGTGCATATGCCTCACGATCATTGGCGTATCTGGAAAACAGCTAATGATCTTGGATTGCACGGCTAATAAGATAAAGTGAGGGCTCAGAAGAGCCCTCACTAGATTGGACTGCATAATGGAATGGAAAGAACTTCAAGCAGCACTGGCTGAGCAAAGTTATATTGCGTCGGACGAATTGGTAGTTGCAATTCAGCTTGCCTTATCATTGGAACGCCCACTGTTGTTGGAGGGTTCTGCAGGAGTTGGAAAGACGGAGCTTGCAAGAGCACTTTCTCAAGCCCAATTAACCAAACTAATCAGATTGCAATGTTATGAAGGTCTAGACTCAGCCCAATCGATTTATGAGTGGAATTACCAACGGCAACTAATTTCAATTAGAGCAGCAGCAGACGATGGGGTTTCCAGAGAGCAAATAGAAAAACATGTTTTTTCTAAAGATTTTCTTTTGGAACGTCCACTTCTAATGTCAATAACGCAAGATAAGTCCCCAGTTCTTTTAATTGACGAAATTGATAGGGCAGATGAAGAATTTGAAGCGTTTTTACTTGAAATTTTATCTGATTATCAGGTCTCAATTCCTGAGTTAGGCACGATAAACTCCGTAACTAAGCCAATTGTCATCCTTACCTCAAACGGTACTAGGGACCTGTCTGATGCTTTAAGACGGAGGTGTCTCTATAGTTATGTGGAATATCCTGATCGTACTACTGAGATCGAAATTTTAAAAGCAAGACAGCCCAATATTGACTTCTTACTTGCATGTCAGATCATAGATTTTGTGCAGAAATTGCGTAAAGAGGATTTGGAAAAAACGCCAGGTATTGCTGAAATGTTGGATTTTTCTGCTGCTTTAATAGGTCTAGGAGTTAACGATTTATCTCATGACCCTGAAATACTTCAGTCAGCCATGACTACATTGCTCAAAACAAAGACGGACCAGTGGAATATCACGACAGAGGTTGCACAGCGCATAGCAGGACAAGCTGCATGAGTCGTATTAGTAAATTTGCGGCTCGAGATACGGGGCCATCTGCTCGGATAGTTGGTTTCTTTTCTCATTTAAGATTTAATAATCTTAAGTTAGGTGTCTCAGAAGTTGAAACTGCACTGACCATCCTAGACCGAATAAATATGAGTGACCCATTTGAAGTGAGACGCTCATTAAAGCCACTATGCGTAGGAAATCTTGACGAGTCTCGCCGTTTTGAAGATTTGTTCGATAGTTATTGGATGGACTCTGGACGTGTGAAGCAAAAAGTAATTCCAAATGGTAATGTTCCCAATGAAAAAGAAATGGTTTCAGAGGCTGGTGATAAAGCTATAGACAACTCTGATAGCTCTTCGGGTGCACCAAGTGAGCCTGATGAAGACAAACCTATTTTGAACGACCAAAGAGAAGGTGAGCTTGTTGCAGTAGAAGAAGCTTCAAAGATGCAAAAAGATTTACGTGAATTTGTTACTAATCAAGAAATTGATGATGCAATGGAAGTTGCAATAAGGATTGGTAAAGCTCTACGTGATAAGCGATCACGAAGGCTGGTTAGCTCAAAGAAAGGTCAGGTGCTGGACTTTCGTAAAACTATTCGTCGGAGCCTCTCAACAGGGGGAGATCCTTTTAAGTTGATTAATAAATCCAAGCCAGACCGGCCTAAAAGAATAGTGGCATTATGTGATGTTTCAGGGTCTATGAATGTTTATTCAAAAATATTTTTAGCTTTTCTTTCAGCATTGATGCGAAATGATCAAAATACAGACGCTTATCTATTCCATACGGAGCTTGTGCGGGTTACCGATGCACTAAAAGACGAAAATACTGGGCGATCAATGGAAAAGCTATCTCTTCTTGCGAACGGTTTTGGTGGTGGCTCAAGGATAGGTTATAGTATCAAAAAATTTTCAAGAACTTATGCGCGTCGCTTTGTAAATAGCAGAAGTGTAATCATCATTTTGTCAGATGGTTACGACTCAAATAACGTTAATGATTTGGTGGAAGCGCTAGCGAATTTAAAAAAGCGGGGCTGTAAAATAATCTGGCTAAATCCTCTAAAAGGCTGGAAAGATTATGCACCTGTCACTGCTTCGATGGCGGCGTCCCTTCCTTACCTCGATTTATTCTCGGCGGCCAATACTTTGAATGATTTGGCTGCTCTTGACGAGGAGTTGGAGAAGCTATGAATAAATTTGAAAATGAAGATAAAAGTATTTTGGATTTAGCTCAGGGATTGGCATCTTCTGGACAGGCATTTGCCTACGCAACTGTAATAAGGACAGCGGGTGCTACCTCTGCTAAACCTGGTGCAAAGGCCATAATATCTTCAGATGGGCAAATTTTAACAGGATGGATAGGCGGGGGCTGCATCCGTTCATCTGTGGCGAAGGCAACCATCACTGCGATAGAAATGGGCGCACCTCAACTAATTTCAGTGATGCCTCAAGATGCAATCGACGAAATTGGAGCCAGCGTTGGTGAGGAATATGAGGGTAAAAAGATTTCAAAAAATGGGTGCCCATCTGAAGGAACTGTAGATATTTTCATCGAACCTCATACTCCCGCTCCTCAACTAGTAATATATGGCACGGCACCTGTAGCACAGGCTCTCAAAAAACTTGCACCTCAATTTGGCTGGTTGGTTAAAATTGCTAACGATGATCCAGAAGAGACCAATACATCGAACAAATTAGTTGTCGTAGTGGTAGCGACCCAAGGTAATAATGATCTAAAGGCACTATCTGATGCAATAAATTCAAACGCGACATTTGTTTCATTTGTTGGTAGCAAAAGAAAATTTTCTTCATTGAAAGCTAAGCTTGCTGAAAGTGGTTTGGCTGATTCAAATATTAGAAAAATAAAAGCACCGGCAGGTTTAGATATTGGTGCAGTGACGCCGGAAGAAATTTCGCTGTCGATACTGGCAGAGCTTTTACACGTGCGCAAAAATTTTAGGAACGGTATCCATGATAAAAGTAATTAAGAAATATTTTTTTGCTTTTTGTATTAAGAGCCGAAATTATTTTGATGGTTTGAAATTATCTAGCGAAAGTTCAGAGTTAATTGCAAAAATCAAATTTCCATGTTGTTGAGGAAGGATAAGTAATGGAATTGTCAGATGAGATTGAAATCAGCGTGCCGATCCAGGCTGTGTATGACGCACTGAATAATGTGGACATTTTAAAAAAATGCATTCCCGGATGTGAGGAGCTGGTTAGAAAATCTGATGATCAACTCGAGGCGAAAGTTGTTTTAAAAGTGGGGCCAGTGAAAGCTCGCTTTAGCGGCCAGGTCACACTTGATGCTTCAGGCGGGCCAGAAAAGTTTTCGCTCTCGGGCCAAGGTAACGGTGGTGCCGCTGGTTTTGCCAAAGGTGGAGCAGATGTTACATTGTCAAAAAAAGGTAACGGTACAATTTTGTCGTATAAAGCTAAAGCAGAAATTGGGGGTAAATTGGCTCAATTAGGCAGTCGTCTAATTCAAAGCACGGCAAAGAAGTTGGCCGCAAAATTTTTCAAATCTTTTTCAGAAGTTGTTGTTGAAGAAACTGCGTGATAAAAAACTGCACAAGTTTCAGTAAATTAAATCTTTGTTGGATGTAAATATCTGTTGCTTATACTAACGGACTGTTTAGTTTTTTAAGATTGGATTTACTAATTGGTTTTTAAGAGCCTAGCCAAAATCAGTGAAAATTTAGCTGGAAGCTTATGGATGGTTTTGGCAATGCTTGGATTTGCCATAGAGGATAGTTTAATCAGAATCATTTCATCGGTTATACCTTTTGGTCAGGTTTTGTCTTTATTTGGCTTAGGTGGAGCTTTAATTTTTGCCCTTCTTTGTAAATTAAAAAAACAACAATTGTTTTTAGCAGAGGTAATATCGCGGCCTATGGTTTTAAGAATGTTTTTCGAACTTATTGGTCGGTTATTTTATTCAGTTTCTTTAATACTAATGCCTATATCTTTAGTCACGTTAGTACTCCAGGCAACGCCAATTTTTGTGGTTACTGGTGCAGCATTTCTCTTTAAAGAAGCTGTCGGGATCTTAAGGTGGATTGCAATTTTTTCCGGATTATTGGGTGTCGTTTTTATTATTCAGCCTACGAGTGAGAGTTTCTCGCCCTATGTCATCTTTGCCATATTGGGAATGCTAGGATTTGCCGGAAGAGATTTAGGAAGTCGGGCTGCTTCTCCAATAATATCAGATAACCACCTAGGGTTTTATGGTTTCGTTGCAGTAACGTTAGCGGGATTGATATATTCGGGATGGGCGGGCGCTGCCTACTTACCTTTAAGTATTAGAACGCTCATATATATTCTGTCATTGATTTTTGTCGGTTGCTTTTCTTATTTCGCGTTAATGAAAGCAATGCGAATTGGTGATGTGTCATTTGTTACACCTTTTAGGTATACTCGCATATTATTTGGTGTGGGCGCTGGAGTATTATTATTCGGTGAAGCTGTAACTATCTGGTTAATTATTGGCTCGTTGATTATTATCGGGTCAGGTTTGTTTCTGTTGGGCCCACCACCTCAGAACAAAAATTTACATGGATAATCCCCATAGCTTAAATTCAAAGGTATAATTGAATGCAAAAATTGCCAGTTGATCTCAAAGGCTCAGGCTATTTGATTTTTTTGTCAATGTTATTGGCAAGTAATCAAATTGCAATAAAGGTCGGCAATCAAGGATTTGATCCAGTTTTTATGGCGGCTGCTAGATCACTGATCGGTTTATTGGCCCTTTTAGTTTGGATGTATTTTCGTAATCTGCTTGTATTTCCATTGAAGACTAATTTTATACCAGGATTTTTTCTTGGATTTTTCTTTGCAATGGAGTTTTGGTGTTTATTTAGATCGCTTGACTACACTAGCGTTGCAAGGGCTAGTATTATTTTTTACTCAATGCCAGTTTGGTTAGCCTTAATTGCGCATTTTGTTCTTCCAAATGAGCAACTTAATTTTAACCGTATCTTAGGGTTGGCACTTGCAATTGCTGGAGTTTTTATCACTGTATCAACCCCAAATACCGGTCTTTCCGAAAAATATTTTTTGGGAGATATTCTTGCTTTGCTAGCCGCATTCTTATGGGCCTTGATCGCTTTAACAGTTCGCATATCGACTTTGGCAAATGAAAGAGCTGAAACGCAATTGTTCTTTCAGCTTGCGATCTCGTTACCAATTTTATTGGCTCTATCAAACCTTAGTCCAACCTTCCTAAGAGAGCCAAATTTAAGCCATTTGATAAGTTTGTCATATCAAGGAATATGTGTTGCGGCATTTGGGTTCTTATTATGGTTTTGGTTAGTAAAAAAATACTCTGCATCTGGTGTTGCTTCGTTTGCTTTTTTAACGCCAGTTTTTAGTGTTTTACTAGCAAACATTATCCTTAATGAAGCAATAGAATCTTCAATTTTTCTTGCACTAATTCTTGTTTCAATAGGGCTTTACTTAATAAATAAGAGAAACTCTAAGACTTCGTAGATTTAACAATTTGTGCGATTTCATAATATTTATTTTTTAACGGAGAATTTCTGCGCCAAACCATACCAATTTTTCGTTGGGGCGGCATATTGCCAAATTTTGCGATGCTAATGTTTGGAATGCGTCCTTCGAATTCAACTGCCATCTCTGGGATCAGGGTGACACCAAAACCAGCGGCAACCATTTGGACGAGTGTTGTTAACGAATTTCCATCCATTATGTCCTGAGTATTTGGTGATCCCATTTTGCAAAAGTTCATAGCTTGATCACGAAAGCAATGGCCTTCTTCCAATAATAGAAGGCGCATTTCTCTCAACATCTCTGGTTTTGGAACAGGTTTGTTGGCATCAGTTTTGGGTCTCACCAATAGGAAGTTTTCACGAAATAGTTCAACCTCCCTAAGTCTAGGTTCAGATGTTGGGAGGGCGAGTATCGCTGCATCTAATTCACCGTCTATAACGGCTGCAATTAATTTGGACGTGATAGCTTCGCGCATTTTAAGATTAAGGCCAGAAAAATGCATAGTTAAATCTTTGGCTATCTTAGAAAATATATAAGGTGCCACAGTCGGAATGACACCTAGCCTCAAGTTAACAAGGGGTTGATTATCAGAAGCGCGGGCGAGCTCTTCTAACTCAGCAACAGCTCGCATAATTGCTTTGCTTTTTGCTGCTATTATACGACCCAATGGAGTTAATTGAATTGGGTGAGTTCCTTTTTCAAAAAGGCTCACGCCCAGTGCTCCTTCGAAATCTCTTATTTGCATTGAAAGAGCTGGCTGAGTAACTGCACAGACGTTTGAGGCCATACCAAAGTGACGATGTTGGGCTAAAGCTTCAAAGTATCTAAGTTGTCTAAGAGTGATTTTTGTCATAAGAAAATCTTATGGAAAATATCAGAAAAATCAAGTTAACCTTATTATAAAGAAATGTTAGAATTATTCTAATATCTAAGTGACAGCACGCCTGATTCTGTAGAATTTAAATCGTGTTCTTTATTTTGTACCAATAGAACTAAGGTAAAGGGAAAAATTATGAAAGATTTGACAGGTAAATGTCCCGTAATGCATGGCGCAGCAACAACTGGAATTACGGGAACCACTAATAGCGATTGGTGGCCAAATCAATTAAATTTAAATATTTTGCGTCAGCATGATCGAAAATCAAATCCACTTGGTGATGATTTCGATTATCGGGACGAATTTTTAAGACTAGATTATAAGTCTCTCAAAGATGATTTGAACGCGTTGATGACTGATAGTCAAAGTTGGTGGCCTGCCGACTATGGTCATTATGGCCCATTTTTCATCCGCATGACTTGGCATGCAGCTGGTACTTACAGAACGGGTGATGGACGCGGAGGTGGCGGAACAGGCGCTCAGCGTTTTGCTCCTCTAAATTCGTGGCCAGATAATGGTAACCTGGATAAAGCAAGACGATTGTTGTGGCCAATTAAACAAAAATATGGCAATCAAATTTCTTGGGCTGATCTGCTAATTTTGGCGGGTAATGTCGCAATTGAGTCCATGGGTGGAAAAACTTTTGGATTTGCGGGTGGTCGCCCAGATATATGGCATCCAGAAGAAGATATTTATTGGGGTGCTGAAAATGAGTGGTTAGGTGATAAGCGCTATGAAAGCACAAGGCAATCTCTCGAAAATCCACTAGCCGCTGTCCAAATGGGACTTATATATGTTAATCCAGAAGGTCCAAACGGAAATCCTGACCCATTGCTTTCTGCACAGGATGTTCGGGAAACCTTTGGTAGAATGGCTATGAATGATGAGGAAACAGTTGCACTTGTTGCAGGTGGGCATACCTTTGGTAAGGCTCATGGCGCAGGTAATCCTGAACTAGTTGGCACTGAACCGGAGGGTGCCCCGATCGAAGAAATGGGTTTTGGATGGAGTAATGCTCATGGATCAGGACATGGTGTTGATGCAACCACAAGTGGTATAGAGGGGCCGTGGACAGCAAATCCTACAGTTTGGGATAACGGTTACTTTGATCTACTTTTTAAATATGAGTGGCAATTAACAAAAAGTCCTGCAGGTGCAAATATTTGGCATCCGGTTGATCTAGATGAGGCTGATATGGCTCCTGAAGTCGATGGCTCAGGTAAGAAAGTTTCACCTATGATGACAACTGCGGATATGGCGATGATTACTGATCCAGATTATCGTAAAATTTCAAAAAGATTTCATGAAAATCCAAATGAATTCTCCGACGCCTTCGCGCGAGCTTGGTTTAAGCTCTTACATCGTGATATGGGTCCAAAATCACGATATTTAGGTCCAGAAATTCCTGACGAAGATCTTATTTGGCAGGATCCTATTCCGGAGGGCAATGCAAACTTTGATATAAATGCGCTTAAATCCGATATTTCAAAAAGTAGTCTTTCAGTAACAGAAATGATTGAAACTGCATGGGCATCTGCGTCAACATTTCGAGGCTCAGACCTCCGTGGGGGTGCTAACGGCGCCCGAATTCGCCTCGCACCTCAGAAGGATTGGGAAGCCAATAAACCGAAGCAACTGAAGGCAGTGCTAGATGTGTTAGAGCCTCTCGCAGCCAAGCATGAAGCTTCTCTAGCGGATACAATTGTTTTAGCAGGATGCGTTGCCATTGAAAAAGTAAGTGGCAGAGAGGTTCCCTTCAACCCAGGTCGAGGCGATGCTACTCAAGAACAAACTGATATCGAAAGTTTTGCTGTTCTTGAACCTTTAGCTGATGGATTTAGAAATTATCAAAAAGCTGACTTTACCGTATCGCCAGAAGAAATGATGTTGGACAAGGCTCAACTTTTAAATCTTACTGCGGCCGAAATGACAGTACTTTTAGGAGGTTTAAGGTCCCTTGGTGTCAGTGCTAGTGAACATGGTCTCTGGAACCAGAAAGTTGAGTTAAGTAATTCTTGGTTTAACACCTTACTTGATATGAGTGTAAAATGGTCAGAAACTGGAATAAATAGTTATGAAGCAACTGATCGGGCTAGCGGTAAAGTAACTCGCACGGCATCAAGGTGTGATCTAGTATTTGGCTCTAACTCTCAATTACGAGCAATAGTAGAAGTTTATGCTCAAAATGATAACTCAGATAAGTTTATTTCAGATTTTATATCATCTTGGGTAAAAGTAATGAATGCAGATCGGTTTGACTAAAGTTCCGAGTAATTAAAATTAAGCCTAACCCATTTAGAGTAATCGTCTATGGGTTAGGTTTTTTGGGATAAGAAAATAAGCGATCCAATTAGGTGAAAACGATATAGCTTTCTAAACCTTCACTGTATTAAACTAAAAATATGAAATTCCGATTACTCGTTTTCTATATTATCTATTCGGGAATACTGTTTGTATGTTTTCCTCTAGTTATGGCATACTTCTTGTACCGATCGAGAAAAGATCCTCGATATCGGGAAAATTTTTCTGAGAGATTTGGTTTTGGAGAATCCCTTGCGGGTTGTGTGTTAATTCATACAGCATCAATTGGAGAGTTTCGTGGTTCATTTCCATTTATTCAGAAATTACTTGATCGTAAACAAAAGTTAGTAATTTCCTGTCTCACTCCTGTAGCGCGTAGTTATGCCCGGACTAAACTTTCTCACGAAATAGAGGCTGGTTTGGTTGTTGTAAGATACCTGCCTCTTGAATATTTTATGGCTTTTCGAAATTTCTTCTCCAAAAATAAACCAAAGTTGGTTTTAATTTGTGAACTTGAAACTTGGCCAATATTTATTGCCTCATGTTACTATCGAAAAATTCCCGTTTATTTGATCAATAGTCAAATCACCCACGAAGCAATGCAACGTGTTGGCATCATAACAAAATTATTCGGTCATCCAGTAGAATTAGTTTCTGGAGTAGCTGCGAAATCTAGTGAGCATGCAGCAAACTTTCGCTCAATGGGCCAACGAAATGTTGTTCCAGTTGGTGAATTTCGGTTCGACCAATTGATTCCTCAAAGTCATATAAAATCCGGCAAGGCTGCGCTTTCGTTGATTAATCGGAGAAAAAGACCAGTTATCGGATTTTCATCTATTATCTTCGGCGAAGCAGATATTTACATAAACTCCATGAAATCCCTTAAAGAATTTAGTGAAGAGAAAAGCATCGTAAAACCGCTGTATGTTTTTGTGCCTCGAGCGCCTGAGGTATTTGATGATTTATTTAAAAAAATATCAGAATCTGGCCTTTCGGTAATTCGGCGAAGTGAGGGCTTTTCAGAAGATCTGCAGCCTAACGCTTCAATTGATTGGAATAATATCGATGTACTTCTGGGTGATAGTTTTGGTGAAATGTATTTCTATTTAAAACTATGCGATAATGTTGTGGCCGGGGGCGGGTTTTGGCATACTGGGGCACATAATATAATCGAACAGTTACAGCTTCATAAACCAGTCACGGTGGGTCCTGAAATTTGGACAATAAAATTTCCTGCACAGCAAGCTGAAGAAGCTGGTTTATTAACGGTTGTTAAGGACCCATCTGAGCTTAAAAGTAATCTGCGCCTAATGGTAGAAAGCAATGTTAATGATAGATTTTCTAGGGATAAATTTGCGAAGTTTCTTAAGATTTATGCAGGGGCTAGCAACAGGGCGTTAGCGATGCTGGATAATAAAGGGTTGCTCTAGTCGCCTGCTGATATCAGAAAACCATATTCTTCAAAAACTTTAAGTGTTTTGGACTCTACAAGATATTTAAAGAATAGGTCTGCTTCTTCTGATTCAAGATTTATAAGTGAGGCAGGATATATTATTGGGTCATGAGTGAGATCGTCAAAAATCCCAATAACTTTTAACTCGGGAAATAATTTTGCATCACTCGCGTATACTATTGCAAACACTACATTTTTTGAGAGAAGGTATTGAAGTGCGGTCCGTACGTTATCCGCCTGAATTACCTGTGATGAGATAGCATTCCATTGGTTTAAGTATTTTAGAGCTTGCTTACTATAAATGCCGGCAGGTACAGAAGACACCATTCCCATTGCTATTTTTTCATTTTGAAGCAATTTAGAAAAATCAGTAGAGGCCAAGTCTTCAATTTCTTGAATTGTGTGGTCAGTTGTTATCAAGACTAATTTATTGTTTAAAATATTTTTTGTGCTTCTAGCCTGAATTATATCCCTCTCTATTAGGTGGTCTACCCAAGGAACGTTAGCACTCAGAAAAATATCAGCTGGCGCACCGAACTCTATTTGTTTCGCAAGGGTAGCGGAGCTTCCATATACAGGTAAAATTTCTGTTTTTGTGAGAGCATTGTAGTCTTTTATGACGGCGTCCAGCGCATTTTTTGTGCTGGCAGCGGCAAATACAAGTACTTGCGCTTTTTCGCATATGGCCAAATTTGGAATTATTAAAGTTGCAAATAATAATACTTTTATTAACTTGATCATAAGTTATTTATGCACAACATTTCAAAGTATGATCAAGTGATCTTATAAAATAATACTTTTCAAAGAAACTTCTTTTAGTATTCGGAGTAATTTTATAGCTGAGACAAGTAAATTTGAACTGCTAGCCGTTTGTAGCCCCGGTTTGGAGAAAGTTCTCAGTAAAGAATTACAAGAGCTGGAATTTCAAAACCTCATGCCTATCATAGGTGGTGTTGAATTCAGTGGTGATTGGTTTCAAGTTTGGCGTGCGAATGTCCTCTTAAGAACTGCCACTCGTATTTTAGTGAGATTGGGAGAATTTTATGCTGTACATCTTGCGCAATTAGATAAGAGGGCTTGTACATTCCCTTGGCCAAAATACCTAAAACCACAGCATCCAGTGAGAGTGGAAGTAGTATCCAAAAAATCAAAAATATATCATGCACGTGCTGCTGCTGAAAGAATAGAAAATGCGATAGTAAATTCAGTCGGTACCAGAATTTCCAAAGATGCTGATATTTGCATAAAGGTGCGAATAGAAAAAAATTTAGTGAAAATAAGTATAGATAGTACCGGTGAAGGCTTACATAAGAGAGGCTATAAGTCGTTTACTGGAAAAGCACCAATGCGCGAAACATTGGCATCGGCATTTTTAAAAATGTGCGACTTTGACCCAGCACAGCCCTTAATTGATCCTATGTGTGGCTCCGGCACCTTCGTGATCGAAGCTGCAGAGATTGCAATTGGAGGGGCACCGGGCAGAAGAAGGGATTTTAGCTTTCAAAAGCTAAAATCATTCGATCCCAATGCTTTTATGATGATCTTAAAAGATCAAAAATTAACCCCAAGGCTCGAACTAAATTTATTTGGCTATGATCGTGATAATGGAGCGATAAAAAATTCAATAAAAAATTCAGAATTAGCAAATGTAAGTCATATTACAAATTTTGAGTCCCAATCAATAAGTGATCTGTCTCCCTTGTCCAACCAGTGCGGTCTGGTAATTTTTAATCCTCCATACGGAGGGAGAATAGGTGATAAAAAAATACTATATGCGTTATATGCTAAAATAGGAATGGTGCTTAAATCCAAATTCAATGGTTGGCGAGTTGGACTGATTACCGCGGATGGTTCACTGGCGAAGACAACTCAAATAAAGTTTTCATTTGTTAGTGAGCCAATTAATCATGGTGGGCTGAAAGTAAGATGTTATTCCGCGACACTATAAATGGCTTTTATAGGCGTCAAAAAATATTAATAGTCCGACAAAAATCAATAAGCACCCAGAAAAGATATTGAGTTTTTTCATGGCAGAAGTAGAATTCAATATTGCTCGAGATTTTTCTATCATTACTGCTAATGTGAGATTGCCTATAAATGGTATTAGTGCCGATACCAATGCGATTGCTGCACAGTCTATGAGTGTCAACTCAGTAAGATTAAAAAACCCTGGAAGTATCCCAAGGTAGAATAAAGCAGCTTTGGGATTTCCAATTATAACTAGTAGTCCTGCAGTAAACCCAGCTAACTCGCTTTTTTTATGAAACGTAATGTCTTGAGATTTAACATTTGAATTTTGATCTTTTATTAAATTGATGCCCAATATCACAAATATAATTACTGCTACATATTTAAGGTATAATAGAAAATTGATATATGAAGCGGCCAAAGCAGCACTTCCTGCAATTGCTAAAGACGGCCATATTATATCGCCAATTGCGACCCCAGCGGCTAGCGGAGCTGCTCCCTTAAGACCACTCGAAATCGATCTAGATATTATTGCTATCCACACTGGTCCCGGTGTAAGAAAAAGGACAAATATTCCAAAAGCGTAAAAGGCTAGTTCACTGATCGATATAGACATGTCAGGACCCATATGATTAAATATTTATTTAATCAACGGAGAAATCTACTTCTTTAATATCTGAAATTCCAGAGCTCTCAATCACATGAAAATATTTCGCTTTACATCCAAATTCAGAAAATAGATTTTTGTCTGTACCAGTCATCCACGCTTGAGCTCCGAGAGCATTTATTTCCTCATATAATGCGCCTCGTCTGTCTATGTCTAAATGGGCTGATATTTCGTCTAATAGTATTACTGGAGGGTATCCAAGTTCTAGTTTTAGAGCTCGGGCATTAGCTAATACTATTGATATAAGCATGGCTTTTTGCTCTCCAGTTGAACTGTCTTTTGCAGAAATACCTTTTTCTTTGTAATTGGCTTCCATATCTGAGCGATGAGGTCCGATCAGTGTGCGGCCCGCCATTATGTCAAGTTGGCGGTTTTCTGATAGTGCTTTGACATATTCATCCTCATCGGTTGTTAAATCACCGTTTGTTTTTGATAAAGATAGTTCAGCTATAGGGAACGTAGTAGTCGAATTTTCTTGTGCTGAACTTATTTTTTTTAATGCGGCAATGCGGTTTGATTGAATTAAAAGGCCATTTTGAGCCATTTGGCGTTCTAATGCTTTGTACCAGACATCATCAGTCATTTTCTCCTTAAGAAGACGGTTCCTTTCGCGCATAGCTTTCTCATAGTTCAAAACACAATCTGCGTGTTTTGGAAAAAAGCTCAGAGTAAGCCGGTCAAGAAATTTACGCCGACCGTCCGCTCCTTCTAGCCATAGTCGATCCATGGACGGTAATAACCAAACAACTCTAAATACTTTTGCTAAATCGTTTTGCTTGACGACTTTATCATTTATTTTGACTATTCGAGATGAGGTAGTCTCCCAAGAGGTTTCAATCAAATTTGAACTAACACCCGATACTACTTCTGCATTTAACTTCCACCCAATATTATCAGGACTTTTGCTTAAATCAGCCGTATTAGCTTTTCTGATACCTTTCCCCGGAGACAGTAACGAAATTGCTTCAATTAAATTTGTCTTTCCAGCACCGTTGCTTCCAAATAAAGCTACTGGACCACTTTCAACTTGAACCTGTGTATATTTGTGAGACCGAAAATGTGATAGTGTCAGCTGACTAATATGCAAGTCAAAACCTTATATAAAAGTAAATCACTAAACTCTCATTGGCATTACGACATATACTGCTGATAAATCATTGCCCTCTCTAATTAGAACAGGATCTCCAGATGAGTTAAACATAAATATAGCATTTTCCTTGTCAATTTGACCAGATATTTCGAGCAAATATTTAGCGTTGAAGCCTATTTCCAAACGCTCGTCGTTATAAGCAACTGCCACCTGTTCTTCTGCTGCTCCACTATCTGGAGAATTGACAATCAGAGTAAGCTGATCTTCCTCCAAACACAGTTTTACCGCCCGTGACCTTTCCGATGATACAGTAGAAACTCTGTCAACGGCCTTTGCGAATTCGTCGGCGTCAACTTCTAACTTCTTTTCATTGGATACGGGAATTACGCGAGTATAATCAGGAAATGTTCCTTCAATTACTTTCGATGTTAAAGTAATATCAGGTGTTGCAAAGCGAACCTTTGTCTCAGAAACTGAAACAGCTATTTGGACTTCATCGTCATCTAAGAATTTTCGTATTTCTGCTACAGTTTTCCTAGGAATTATTACACCTGGTAATTCTTCTGCTCCGTTGGGCAAACTGGCATCTACCCGTGCGAGCCTATGCCCATCAGTAGCCACGCACCTTAATACTTTTGAATTTTCAAAGGTGGCGGCATGCATGTAAACACCATTTAAGTAGTATCTTGTCTCTTCGGTTGAAATAGCAAATCTAGATTTATCAAATAATCGACGAAGATCCCCAGATTTTGCGGAAAAATTTGCTGCGTATTCTGATGAAGCCATTACTGGAAAGTCTTCTTTAGGCAGGGTAGCTAGAGAAAAATTTGATCGCCCTGCTTCCACTGCAAGCCTTCCATTAGCCGCATCGGCTGTAAGTTCGATCAGTGCGCCATCGGGCAGTTTGCGAGCAATTTCATGCAACAAAACAGCTGAAACTGTTGTTGAGCCAGTACGATCAACTTTAGCTTGCACTCGATCGACTATTTCCACATCTAAATCTGTGGCTCTAAATTGAACCTTATCATTCTCCGCTTCAATCAATACATTGGCAAGAATAGGAATTGTATTACGACGCTCAACTACTGATTGAGCATGCGATACAGCTTTCAAAAGGGTATTTCGCTCTATGCTTAATTTCATTCCCTCTGCTCCTATGTTAAAATATTCGGAATGTCAGGTTAAACCATTTTATGACCTGCTCAAGTGTTTTCTATCATTTAATAGAATTCGCAGTATGGACCAGAATTTTGATATTTATCTATACTTAATAAGTAGTCTTAAGCTTCGAGTGCGCGGCGTAAGATTTCAACGTCTTCTGCAACCTGGCCATCTTGGATTTTTAGTTCCTCAATTCGCTTAACACCGTGCATTACAGTAGTATGATCCCGCCCTCCGAATCTTCGCCCTATTTCTGGCAGGCTACGACTCGTAAGGTTTTTGGATAAATACATAGCAATTTGCCTGGGACGCGCATACGTTCTTAATCGTTTTGGTCCAATCATATCTGATAGGCGAATATTGTAATGCTCAGAAACTTTACGTTGTATTTCCTCAATTGTAATTTTCCTTTCGGAGGCTCTAAGTACGTCCGCAAGACAGTCTTGCGTGACTTCCAAAGTTATATGGCGGCCAACCAAGGATGCAAATGCAAATAAACGAGTCAATGCCCCCTCAAGGACCCTAACATTTGTTGATATTCGAAGTGCTAAAAACTCTAAAACTTCCGGATCAAAACTGAGATCTGGATACTGTTTGCTATACATATCCACTTTGGATTGAAGAATTCCAAGTCGCAGCTCATAATTAGTTGGGTGTAAATCGACAACTAAACCACACTGCAATCTGCTTTTAATCCTTTCTTCGAGCCCTTTTATTTCGCCAGGGGCTCTATCTGCTGAAATTATAATCTGTTTTCCCTGATCAACCAGAGCGTTGAAAGTGTGAAAAAACTCTTCCTGAGTGCTATCTTTCCCTGCAATAAACTGAACGTCGTCTACCATCAGTATATCTACTGATCGGAAGATTTGTTTGAAATCCATCATCTTTCGTTCACGCAGTGACTGTACAAAGCGGTACATAAATTGTTCGGCCGATAGATATAAAACATTTAAATCTGGCCTTTTATTCGACAATTCCCATGCTATAGCGTGCATTAAATGTGTTTTGCCTAACCCTACTCCACCGTACAAAAACAGTGGATTAAAAGTCACAGAAGTGCCATCCGCAACTCTTCTTGCCGCAGCATGAGCCAGCTCATTTGGTTTCCCAACAATAAAACTATCAAAAGTAAACCTTGGGTCCAAAGGGGCTCCAGGTATAACTTCAGACCGATTTACGGCAGACTTTGCAACTTTTAATTCATTCTTAGCTTCAGATTTTTTTGGTGAAACGGTATCACTAACTTTAAAGGAAATCCGTGTTATACCTTTATCAACACTATTGAGTTTGAATAGAATTATATCACCAAAATTTTGAGAAACATAATTACCTAAAAAAGTTGTTGGCACCTTAAATGTTGCAACGCCATCAACTACTTCTGAGAATTTTAGTGGTGAAATCCAATTAGTGAAGTTATTTTTTCCTATTGTTTCCTGAAGTTCCTCTTGAATTTGTCCCCATAAATCATTGTTCATTTTTTAATTCCCAAAACTTCAGTTGTGTCCCAGTTTAAAGGCGTCACTACCGGCTAAAGAATGTATACAGATCAAGCTTGGCGAAGATAAACTCCGCTAGCGATGTTACAAAATTTTAGATTGGCCAGAATTTAGGTGAAGTTTGGCAGACAACTCCTAATTAACTGAACCCCCCAGGCGAACGACTCGCTGTTAAGACATTAACAAGTGTTTTTTGAATCATTCAACAGAACTTAAGACTTGACTCAAAAAAAAATGGAGAGAATCTCTGATTGTTGTAAAAAGTATGCATCAAAAAAAAGGACGCGAATTGCGTCCTTCAAAAAATTACATCTCACTAATTATCAAGTTAGGCTTTTGACTCTAGATGACAGCCGTGACATTTTCCTTGCAGCAGTATTTTTCTTGTAAACACCTTTCGTAACGCCACGCATTAGCTCAGGCTGAGCGGATTTTAACGCTATATTCGCGGCGCTCTTATCACCTGAAGTTATAGCTTCCTCTACTTTTTTTAGAAATGTACGTATCCTTGATCGACGCGCTTTGTTGACCTCTAGCTTTCGCTCATTTTGTCTCGCACGCTTTTTTGACTGAGGCGTATTTGCCATTTATCGAACCTTATGTTTCACAAATTTCGTTGCTCTTTATGCGTCTCTTGTATTCGAGTCAACATGTCTACTGATAAATTAGTGCTTTTTTGTTATCTATCTCGGAACTGAGCATCCCGTTTTTCACTGAATGCGGCCATTCCTTCCTTTTGATCCTCTGTTGAGAACAATGAGTGAAAAACTCTTCGCTCGAATCGCAATCCCTCTGCTAATGGTAATTCGTATGCTCTATTTACCATTTCTTTAACTGCCATTGTAGTAAGCAATGATTTTTCAGATATCTTGAGAGCGGCAGATATGGCTTCTTCGAGGAGTTTTTTAGCTGGCACAACTCTGCTAACTAATCCGCATCGTTCGGCTTCCTCTGCTTCCATTAATCGTCCTGTCAGGTTCATTTCCATTGCTTTGGACTTGCCAACAAAACGTGTTAACCTTTGTGTGCCACCTAATCCAGCAGAGATCCCTAGATTGATTTCAGGTTGGCCAAATTTAGCCGTATCTGAGCAAATTATGAAATCACACATCATTGCCAGTTCACATCCACCGCCTAATGCATAGCCAGACACAGCCGCAATTATTGGTTTTCTAATTCTAGAAATCCTATCGGATTCGCTTGTGAACAGGTCTTCCAAAAACACCTCAGAAAAGTTCTTATCTTGCATCATTTTTATATCAGCACCTGCTGCGAATGCTTTTTCGGAGCCTGTGATTACTATACAACGAATTTTGTCATTTTTCTGACTTTCTTCTAAGGCTTCTGCAAGCTCTTCAAGAAGTTCTTTGCTAAGTGCATTTAGTGCCTCAGGACGATTAAGTGTTATAACACAAACGTGATCCTCAACATCAACTATGATTGTCTCGTAAGCCATAAGCTCTGTCCTTCGTAGCATTTATGAGAGGTTTTTTTATCATTTCTGTCAAAAGACTCAAGTTATCTTTGGCAATTACTGCAATAAAAACTTGAGCGGCCTGCCTGAATAATACGTTTTATTTTTCTGGTACATTGCGTGTTATAACAATTTTGATTTTCTCTTCCATAGACCTCAAACCTATGCTGAAAATAGCCCAAATCTCCCGCGGCATTGCGAAAATCCCTTAATGAGGAACCGCCTGATGATATTGCTTCGGTTAGTATTTCCTTGATTATAGGAACAAGAAAGCCGAGCCTCTTGTGTGATATACTAAATGCTTGGCGTTTCGGGGATATACCGGCCCGGAATAATGCCTCGCAAGCATATATATTGCCAAGGCCAGCAACAATACGCTGATCCAGTAGCGCTGATTTTATATTAGTTTTTTTACCCCTCATGACATTTATAAAATATTCCTCATTGAACCTATTGCTCAATGGTTCTGGCCCAATGTGGCTGAGCATGCTGCTTATTTCTAATGACTTTGTTTCAAGTAAATCAATAACGCCAAATCGCCTAGGATCATTAAAGGTAACCATGTGGTTATCCTTCAAATGCAAAACAAAGTGGTCATGCTTCTGGTTGTGACTTGAATTATGGTGGAAATTACCCGTAACATTTTGCGAAATCAAAATTCGGCCTGACATTCCCAAGTGCATAATTAAAGTTTCCCCGTCCGATAAATCAACGAGTATATATTTTGACCTTCGGTGCAAAAAATTTATCTTGCGATTTTTTAAGCGCTTCGCAAGATTATTGGGAAATGGTTTCCTAAGGTCTGGCCTATTTACTTCAGCATATTCAATTTCATTACCTTCCATAAATGGAGAAATACCCCGTAAAACGGTTTCAACTTCTGGTAATTCAGGCATAAATCTATCTCATAAATGCATCAGCGCATTGTATCGCGCCGTAACTAAACTATAAGTAACATAAAATGTTTTCGGCTTGGAGCAATGTCAGACAAAAAAGAAAATACAACTCATTTTGGTTTTGAAACCATATTAGAAAAAGACAAAGCTGAAAAAGTTCAAAGTGTCTTTAGTTCGGTTGCATCAAAATATGATGTCATGAATGATTTGATGTCTTTGGGAATACACAGGGTTTGGAAGGATGCGATGATGGACTGGTTAGCCCCTAGGGGGTCTCAGTCCTTGTTAGATGTCGCAGGAGGCACGGGTGATATTTCATTCCGCTTTCTTAAGCGTGCTAGAAATGCAAATGCTACAGTTTTGGATTTAACTGAACCAATGCTAGCAGAGGGAAGAAAAAGAGCCGAAACGGTTGGCCTGTCTGGGCAGCTTGAGTGGGTTGTTGGGGATGCTATGGCGCTTCCTTTCGAAGACGACACTTTCGACGTCTACACTATTAGTTTTGGGATACGTAATGTTACTGACCCAAAACTAGCTTTATCTGAGGCATATCGGGTTTTGAAGCCAGGCGGTAGAATTATGGTTCTTGAGTTTTCCCATATTCCAAACGATTTATTGCAATGGGGCTATGATAAATATTCATTTAACGTGATACCAACACTAGGGCAAATAATCGCGGGTGATAGAAGTAGTTATCAGTATCTTGTCGAAAGCATTAGGAAGTTTCCAAATCAAGAAGATTTTATGAAACTTGTGAACGGTGCTGGTTTTGAGAAAACAAAATATCGTAATTTAACGATGGGAGTGGCCTGTTTGCACTCTGGGTGGAAAATTTAAATGCGTGGGCCTCATAATATTTTGCGGTTAATTCGTACTGGTGCAACTCTTGAGCGCACCGGCGCTATGCCAGTAATATTAAATGCTCTAGATGCACCTAGAACCTTAAAGTTTGCTGCAAGGTTTATTGTTTGGCCATTTCAGTTTTTAGGTCGAAGAGGAGATCAATCCTTACCGCCAGCTCCTAGAGCCCTGACTGCGATGGGTCCCGCCTACATTAAATTTGGTCAAATACTGTCTACGCGTCCAGATGTTGTGGGCCCAGAACTCGCTGAGCAACTACGTGTTTTACAAGATCGGTTACCTCCCTTCTCTACTGATGTTGCAAAGCAAAGTTTTAAGTCGGAGATCGGTCTTGATGCTGATGATGTATTTAGCGATTTTTCAGAACCCGTTGCGGCAGCATCGATTGCGCAGGTGCACCGGGGTAAATTGAAAGACACTGGACAGAGTGTTGCTATAAAAGTTTTAAGGCCTGAAATAGAACGAGCGTTTCAAAAAGATCTTGATACCTTTTATTTTGCGGCAAGGTTAGTTGAGTTTGTGTCTCCCAAATCGCGCCGATTGAAACCGATGGACGTGATAGCTCATTTTGATGGTGTTGTTCGGGGCGAACTGGATTTGCGACTAGAGAGTGCATCTGCATCCGAATTTTTAGCAAATATCAAAGAAGATAAGGGTTTTTCTGTACCCTCAGTTAACTGGAGTTTGTCTAGTCGTAGAGTGATGACTTTAGATTGGGCTGATGGGGTGCCGATGGGGGATGTAGATGCTCTAGCTGCAGCTGGTCATAACCTGAGCGAGCTTGGTGATAGGGTCTTGCATATGTTTTTGAACCATGCTCTTCGCGATGGCTTTTTTCACGCGGACATGCATCAAGGAAATCTTAAAGTGTCTAGTAGCGGAGATATTGTGGCCTTCGATTTTGGAATCATGGGGCATATTGATGAGTACACCAGGCGTGTTTATGCGGAAATCTTGTTTGGTTTTATAAAAAGGGATTACAAGCGTGTTGCGCAAGTGCACTTTGAAGCGGGGTATGTTCCACAAGATCAGGATGTAGATGAGTTTGCACGGGCTCTGCGTGCCGTAGGGGAGCCAATTTTTGGTATGGATGCATCCAATATATCAATGGGTAGGCTTTTAAGTTATCTATTTGAGGTTACTGAGCGTTTTGGCATGGAAACGCGCACGGAACTTATATTACTGCAGCGGACAATGGTAGTCGTTGAAGGCGTAGCTAGATCTTTAAATCCTCAAATAAATATCTGGGAAGTTGCCCGCCCGATTGTCGAGGGGTATATTAAATCTAACTTGGGCCCGGCTGCAGTACTGAATGATTTGACAACTACACTAAAAGTTTTAGCCCGCTTCGGACCTAGATTACCTAGCCTGGTAGAACAGGCTTTGATTAAACAGTCTAATCCAGAACCTCAAATCGTGAAAAGAAGCTGGAATGGTAGTTTAAAGCCATTTGGGTTAGGATTTATATTCGCATGCTTAGCAATACTGGTTTTATTACTGTGCATACCGATAAACTTTAATTGAACACACGTAATATTAGTAACTATGGTGATCGAATACTTTGGAAACATCCTGGTTCCAATTTTTTCTGTATAGTTCGATTAATTTATCAGCAGCCGTACGCTCACTTTCAACAACTTCTTTTAGCGCATCTAGAAAATGAGTTTCATCTGGGAATTTTAAGTTAGAACTAGGAATACAGCGAGCTTTAAGACCTTCATTGGCAATGGCTATTACTTCCCGAGCTAATTCGATCATTTTAATGTTACCGACTTTGGAATGCAGGCCTTTACTTGCGGCTTCTACCCTAAGCTCTTCTCGGGTCTGACTTGTCCATGTTTTTACAAGATCCCATGCTGCGTCTAACGAGGACTGATTATAACACAAACCAACCCACAGCGCGGGAAGTGCACAAAGGCTGCGCCATGGTCCTCCATCCGCTCCACGCATTTCTATAAATTTTTTTAAGCGGGCTTCAGGGAATATTGTTGTAAGATGATCAGCCCAGTCGTTTAAGGTTGGTAACTCATTTGGCAATGCCGGTAGTTTTCCCTTAAGAAAATCTCGAAAAGACTGGCCCAATGCATTTATGTATTTTCCATCGCGGTAAACGAAATACATTGGAACATCTAGGGCATATTCAACCCATCTTTCAAATCCAAAAGTTGGATTGAATATAAAAGGAATTGTTCCAGTTCGCGATGCATCAAGATCTCTCCAAACGCGGCTTCTCCAACTTTTGCAATTAGTCAGTTTCCCCTCAAAGAATGGCGAGTTGGAAAATAGAGCAGTACTTACAGGTTGCAGTGCTATTGCAACTCTCATTTTATTGACCATATCGGACTCAGATTCAAAGTCTAAATTCACTTGAACGGTACATGTTCTGTACATCATTGTTTTGCCCATAGTGCCAACTTTATCCATATAGTCTGTCATAAGTCGGTACCTACCTTTGGGCATTAAAGGCATTTCGTGATGTTTCCAGGTAGGAGCTGCTCCTAGTCCAATAAAGCCTATACCTAACTTGTCAGCAATATTCTTTATCTGGCTTAAATGCGTATTAACCTCATCACAAGTTTCATGGATACTGGCCAAGGGAGCCCCCGAGAGCTCAAGCTGCCCACCAGGTTCAAGTGAAACGTTAGCACCATCCTTTGTAAGTCCAATAATATTGCCTGCCTCAAATACAGGTTCCCAGCCATAATTATCTTTTAAACCGACTAATAATGATTTTACCGAACCTTTACCATTGTATGGTATTGGCTTTAACGTATCTTTAAAGAAACCAAATTTTTCATGTTCGGTTCCAATTTTCCAGTCAGATCTGGGTTTGCATCCGTCAGACAGGTATTGCACTAACTGATCGTAGTGCTCAACAAGACCGCCACCAGATTGGGGAATCGACATAATTTGACCTTAATTCTTTATTTAAAATTTACACGTAATCTAACGCTTTTGTTACATTAACTTAAACATCGCAATCATAGTCTTATTTTTGCCAAAGAACAGTCCTAATGCTTTGTTTAGAAGATAATGTTTCTAACATTTTGTGAATTGGAAAACCTTCAAGGCTATTAAAAACATCAAATAATACCTCGTGGCCCTCAACATTTGTTGGTATTTCTATTTGATAACCTGCGGTATTTTCTATTATCCATTTGCTAGAGTATTTAGACTTATCCAGAATAAGGCGTTTTATATCATTTATTGAAAATATAGCACCGGTATCGGGGCCGAAGTAACTAATTTGTCCTTCTATGAATTCGACTATTCCTGTCCCAGTCTCTGTTCTCTTGAATCTTGTACGCTGATAGCTCGCATATGCCAAAGCCATTCCGGTTAATAAAACTCCATATCCGATAGTATGAAGCAAAGCGAATGAATTTAATATCCAGTACAAACCCAAGGCAGCAAATATTATTGCAATAATAGTTTCTCGCCAAATAAGCAAAATATGTAACAAAGAATTTTTTTTCATTACCAGTCGCCAAGATAATTTTGCCACAATGAAATTGCAGTAACAGCTGCTGTATCCGCCCGCAAAATTCTTGGTCCAAGACTTATCCTATGGGTAAATTCTAGTGCTAAAAGGTGATTTCTCTCAATGTCAGAAAAACCACCCTCTGGGCCGATCAGTATCGACCATTTCCCCTTCGTCAAACTATTAAATTTAACCTTGGATTGCTTTAATTCTTCATCACAAAATAGAAGTTTCCTGTCAGATGGGAAATTTTTTAATGCTTCGTTTAGTTTTTGTAATTCCAAGATTTTGGGGATGTAAGTACCTCCACATTGTTCTGCTGCCTCTCTTGCATGTGCATTTAGTCTATCAATCCTAATTCGGTCAGCATTTGTGTGTTCCGTTTGAATTGGTATTATTTTTCTAACCCCAAGTTCAGTTGCTTTTTCTATTATGAAGTCAGTACGAGTTTTTTTTAGAGGAGAAAAATAGAGCCATAAGTCGGGAGGATTAATTTGTGGTTTTGTTTGCTTTATGCAGAGCAAGTTTCCATTTTGCTTTGAAATTTCATTTATAGATGCGAGCCACTCTCCATTATTTCCATCAAAAATCAGAATTAAGTCACCGATGCGCTTGCGCATTACTGAAAAAATGTAATGAGCTTGGTCCTTGTTCAACGGAACTGATTGCGCTTCCCCTAAAGTGTGATCTACAAAGAGTCTAATTTTATTCATATCGGATGATAGTCTATGCCCCATTTGGAGCCATTACCAGAGGCGAAGGATCAAATATTTGACGCAGTTGATAATAATTGGGTAGATGTTCATGCTCCAATTTGGTCCCGACCTTTTTTAAAGTTATCGAGAATGGATCGTCCAATTGGAACTTGGCTTCTGTTACTGCCTTGCTGGTGGGGACTGCTAATAGGTATACTTAACACTGGGTCCCCAAAATTAAACGATTTATGGATTTTTGTGGGCTGTGCAGTGGGTGCTGTTTTAATGAGAGGTTCTGGGTGCACATGGAACGATATTAATGATCGTAAAATTGATGCCAAAGTTGCGCGAACAAAACTTAGACCAATCCCTAGTGGTTCCGTTAGTGTAAAAAAGGCAGCGCTTTGGATGGTTGCTCAAGCTTTGATGGCCTTGTTCATATTGCTGACGTTTAACACTACTGCAATTATACTGGGTTTTATAGCAATATTACCTGTTGCTATTTATCCTTTTGCTAAAAGATTTACTTGGTGGCCACAGTTCTTTTTAGGTATTGCATTTAATTGGGGTGTGCTTTTAGCGTTTGCGGCATCCACAAATTTTTTGGGGTGGCCATGTATTATACTTTATTTAGCAGGAATTTCTTGGACATTATTTTATGATACCATTTATGCGCATCAAGATAAAGAAGATGACGCATTAGTTGGTGTTAAATCAACTGCAATTTTGTTTGCAGATAGTACTAAAAGTTGGTTATTTATTTTCGCTACTTTAGCAGCGGGATTAATGATCTTGTCATTTCTGTTTTCAATAAGCGGTCTGCAGATGTTTATTGCAATTACTGGAGCTCTATTTTTTTACCTCCATATGGTACGTCAAGTGATTAATCTCGATATCCAAAATAGTCAAAGTTTATTAGATAGCTTTCGTTCTAATCGGAACGCCGGATTTATCCCGGTAATATTTTTAAGTATTTCAACTCTGTTTTAAATTACTTCATTTAAGTCTAATAAGTTTTTTGCTATTGTAACGGGCAAATGTTCAATTTCTCGTATAAATTTAATTATTTTCTTTTTGTTCTTGCTGCTTGTATTTCGGTCTTGGCAGCCAGTATTTTTTCAAAGTTTATTGAGGTTTCTTCTAAGAATTATCTTAAATCAGCCCTCCATGAGGCTGGATACTCTTGGGTTAAAATAAATGCTGATGGATTGCTGCTTTTCTTGCATGGTGATGCACCGTCAGATTTTGAAAGAATTGAGGCTGTAAAATTTGGGCGTTCTATGGTTACTGGTCAGCGTTTAATCGACAATATATCTCATTTAGAAAGTTCCAAAAATAAGACAGGCGAGATAAACTTAAAAATATTAAAGTCCATTGGGAAAGTATTTTTTATTGGCAGTTTTCCGAAAGAATTTGATTCTTTTGACTTTGAAGAAATGCTAAAAACTAAGTCGCCGAAAAGTGAAGAGTACCATATTATCGTTGATCAAACGGATATGGCTTCAACTTTGAATTGGGAATTGATCACTTCTTACGCATTATCTTTGGTAGATGTGATAAAACTTGGAAAAATTGAAACAGATGGTAAACAGCTTTTTGTCGAAGGTATAGCCAGTGACAACCGTAATCACGGAAAACTCAAAGAATATATTAGATCCCGAGCTCCATCCAACTTACCTGTTGAAATCTCTTTTTATCAACCTCGGGAACTAATCTCGCCTTTTACCTTTCAGATCGAGATTAAGAATGGGTTATTGCAGTATTCGGATTGTGTAGTGGCCGATGAAGAAAGTAAGAATCTGATTGCTGAAATTGCTGAAAAACTTAGTGCTAAGGCTGTACAAGAATGTTTAGTTGGACTTGGGGAGCCTAGTCCGCAGTGGGCTGTAGCACTAGAAAAGGCTTTTTCCATTTCACCACAACTTGTGAACGCAAAAGTAGTATTCGATAATCTCAACATTTCTGTTATTTTAGATCATTCCTTCCCTGAAAAAGAATATACAGAAATTCTAAATTCTATATCAAACACTTTCCCACCAGAGTTTGTTTTGTCTTTTATAAAGCTGTCAAATGATGGAGGTAGCGATCTCTCATCTAATAGGGTTGTAGCCACTTTAAGTCCTGAAGGTCTTTTAAAAATTGTTGGCCCTATCGGTGAGGAGTTGGATAAAGAACTCGTTGCTAATTTTGCTAAGGTGCGCTTTGGCTCTGAAAATGCATCAATCTCGTTGTATAAAGTAGGATCACTTCCTGATGATTGGGGTTTTAGAATTATTGCAGGTTTAGAGGGACTTCGAGAGTTAAAGAATGGGATACTTAATGTAACTCCAAATTTGATAGAGATTAGAGGTAAAACTTATAAAAAATTCTCTTCTGCTAAAATAACTAAGGTCATTGGAGATAAAATTGGTTATGGTCAACGTCTATCACTATCAGTTGACTATATTGATATGCCTAAACCCGTGGACGATAGTTTAACTTCGTCTCAGTGTGTTAATAAAATTGAAGAAACTTTACGGGTAAGAAAAATTAAGTTTGAACCCGGTTCTGACCGAGTTGACCTTGCTGGTCATGAGACCCTTGATGATATAGCAAAAATTTTGCTTAACTGTGGTGATATCCGTTTGGAGATCGGAGGGCATACTGATAGTCAAGGAAGAGAACAAATGAATTTGAATTTGTCACAGTCAAGAGCAAATTCTGTATTGTTTGAATTGCAGCGGCGGCGTGTTTTAACGAAAAATATTATAGCGAAAGGCTATGGGGAAAGTCAGCCGATTGCACCAAATGATACAGAGCAAGGTCGAGAAATAAATAGAAGAATAGAATTTACACCTTTCGATAAATCTATGGGTACCACAGTATCTTCTGAAGATGATATTCGTAATTAATGTAGGTAACTAATGAGCCAGATTGACTTAATTATTTTTACATCAATTGTTCTTTTTATAACTTTCTCTTTGGGATGGCTTGCACGTATTTTAATCGAAAAATTGTCTCATAAGTCTCCCAGAACTCCAACTGGTGACCGGTTAATGGCCGAATCTTTTCACAAAGCAGAGACTGATCATGCGCTTATTGTTGATCAGTTAAAAAAGCGTGACACAGAGCTAACAAATAAATTAGCTCAAGCTCAGGCTGAGCTTAAAGCAACAATGGACGGTTTGCACAACGCCAGAGTTGAAATCGAAAATTTAAAAGAAATATCACAAAAACCTAAAAAAGATAAAAAATAAACAGATTTTTTACCACCGCTCTAAGGCTTTTTCGTCGTCTAATACAGACTCGACCCAATGATAACCTTTCTTTGTTATTTCTTTTTTCCAGAAAGGTGCTCTGCTCTTAAGGTAGTCCATCAAAAATTCAGCTGACTGAAAGGCGTCATGACGATGCATCGCAGCAGTAGCAACCATCATTATTTGATCACCTGGAAAAAGTTTCCCATGTCTATGAATAACCAATGCATCGTTCAGTGACCACCTTTCTACTGCGGTCGCGACGTACTTTGAAATTGCTTTCTGGGTCATGCCCGGATACTGCTCTATATCCATATTTAATAGTGAGTTTTCGCTATTATTTCGAACAATTCCTTGAAATGAGACAATCGCACCTGTATTTGACTTGCCATTGCGAAATAAGTCTAACTCTTGGCCTATATCGAAGTCATCTAATTGAACAGAGACTCGCACTTCACCCCCCTGTCATTGGAGGAAAAAACGCGACTTCTAAAGCTCCATTTAATTCTGCATCAAATTCGCAGAGTTCTTGATCAACAGCAACTTTTAGTGCGGAAAGATCCGAAAATGCAACTTCGTATCTTTCTTCCTTTTGTTTTAACTCTTCTACAAGTTCCATAACTGTCCCAGATCGGGTTTCTAGCATTTCATAAGGAACGCCAATGCGCTCTCTAACCCACGCAAAATATAAAACCTTTATCATTTGCCCTCTCTGAGTACGGGTATTGTCTTTTTGAAGTATTCAAAACCTGTTATTAGAGTCAATATAGCCGCAATCCATAACATAACTAGACCAAAATTTTCTAACCAATATAAATAATCAAAGTCTAAATCTACCGTCTGGTCGATATCAGAGTTTTTTGAAGTTTTATCACCATTAATACCTTTTTTTGAGGTATATTTTAATACATAATGCTCCACCACTCCTTGTGCAAAAAGCAAAGCGATAGAGAGCATTTGTGACGTTGTTTTCCATTTCGCTAAAGTAGTTACCTTCAAGTCAACAGTGTTGTTTCCAACAAATTCTCTTAGTCCAGATATGAAAATTTCTCTAAACAGTATGAACGTGGCTGGGAGGACAAGCCACGGTGACATGCTTGAGTAGCCAACGATTACCATTAAAGCAATTACTACCATTGCCTTGTCAGCAATTGGATCCAACATTGCTCCAAATTTAGTCTCTTGGCGCCATATACGGGCTAGATAGCCATCGAACCAGTCAGTAACTGAGGCTATTAAAAAAAGTAATAGAGCAAACCAGTCTGCATAAGGCCTATCAAAGTATAAAAACATAACTGCGACGCCTGGAGCGGCTAGTAGCCTGGCGATAGTTAAAATGTTGGGAATGGTCCAAATCATAGATGCTTTAACCTAAACTTTTTATTATGACGGGCCTACCAATCCTATGCTAAGTATCTTTCAAAATTTGAGCTAAACGTAAAAGGGCTAACTCGTAGCCTTGCACTCCACAGCCAACAATCACACTATCAGCACGTTGAGAAACGTAAGAAAAATGGCGGAAACTCTCTCTTTTATGTATATTTGATATATGAACCTCAACAATTGGCCCTTGGAACATTTCCAATGCGTCAAAAATTGCTACGGAGGTATGTGAATATGCACCGGGGTTTATTATTATTGCCTCTGAAGTCTCTTTAGCCGCATGTATAAACTCTACAAGCTCTCCCTCGTAATTTGTCTGTTTGCTTTCTAGTTGTATTCCATTTTGTTTTGCGAGCTTTTTACATGTTTCTTCAACATCTTTAAGGGTGATATCTCCATAAAGATTTGGATCTCTCTTGCCCAGCATATTAAGGTTTGGTCCGTTTAGAAGCAGAATTTTTTTTGCCATTACGGTCTCCGTTCTTGTTTGGATTATATTTGGACCTCTTAAGCCTTACTTGCAAGTACTATATTAAGGTCCAAAAAATAAGGGCAATACCAAGTACGATCCTATAAATAATATATGGTAAAAATCCCAGAGTTTTTAAAAATTTTAGCATCATTGCAATGGCCAAATATGCCGCGCTAAAGGAAAATATTAGAGCTATCAAGATAACTTGAAAATCAATTTCAGTAGCATTTAAGTAATTGTCCATTATTGACACAGCGGTCGCTGCAATTATTACAGGTATGGATAATAACATAGAAATGTTAACGGCTTGTTCACGGCTGTATCCAAGAAGTCTTGCTGCTGAGATAGTTATGCCTGATCGTGATGTGCCAGGAATTAATGCTAATGCTTGCCAGCAGCCGATTTTAAAAGAGTTTTTTAGAGACCAAGATACATTCGTTTCGTCAGTAGTCTGTTTCCCCTTGCTATCTGACCACCAAAGGAAGAATCCAAAGCCTGTCATTGTAATTCCAATTAATAAAATACTGTCCCGCATAAGAATGTCATAACCAAGTAGTTTGATTGCAAGTCCAAAAATAACAGCAGGGACTGTCGCAACTATTAGGCATAACGCAGTAAAACTATCAGCGGTTAGAACATTACCTTGAAGTAGCTTTATAAGGCCTAACCAAACTTTCTTACTATCTTCCCTGAAATAAGTAATGACTGCTATTAGGGTTCCAAAATGCACTGCAATATCTATTGTCTGTCCTTGGTCTGGTAAGGTAGTTAGGTGGTGCAATAAAATTAAATGGGCGCTTGAGGAAATAGGAAGGAATTCCGTTAGTCCTTGGATAATTGCTACCAATGCAAGTTGAAGTAGTAACATTGAGGGGTCCGATTAGTATTTTTATTGATTCTAACTTGTGAAATAAAAATAAAAAAGCGACATTTTAGGTCCGAAACGGACTTAAAAAAACATAAATGCTAGCCCTTTTTCTATTTTTTTTTGATTTTAGATAAAAATAAGTCAATAATTCTTACTTTTATTTTTGATAGAACCGATGTATACGACATTTCTACGTTCGAAGGATAGTGAAATGCCTACTCAACCAATGTTGAAATTTGTAAAGTTTGATCGCGATATGCCAGCGAAACGAATTGCTGATGAGCGGAAAAGGGATTTTCAGGAGATTTATTCTGAATTTGCCAAAGAGAAAGCAGAGGAACAGTCAAGCAGATGCAGTCAGTGTGGCGTTCCTTTTTGCCAATCTCACTGCCCACTACACAACAATATACCAGATTGGCTTCATTTAACAGCTACAGGTAGACTAAAGGAAGCTTATGAAGTCTCTCAACAAACGAATACTTTTCCAGAAATCTGTGGAAGGATATGTCCGCAGGATCGCTTATGTGAAGGTAATTGTGTCATTGAACAATCAGGGCATGGCACAGTCACTATCGGTGCCGTAGAAAAATACATCACTGACCTAGCGTGGGAAAATGGTTGGGTTCAGCCAATTCAACCATCCACTGATCTTGATTTAACTGTTGGAATAATTGGAGCCGGTCCAGGTGGCTTGGCGGCAGCAGAGCGTCTTCGAGGTGCTGGTGTTAAAGTTTGCGTTTATGACCTCTACGATAGAGCAGGAGGATTATTAACTTACGGGATACCAGGGTTTAAGCTGGAAAAAGATATTGTGGCTCGTAGAATTGACAACTTAGAAAAATCGGGTGTTGACTTTGTTATGAACTGCAAAATCGGAGAGGATTTATCTTTTTCCGAGCTCAGGAAAAAACACAATGCAGTCATCATAGCAACCGGTGTTTACAAATTTAGAGAATTAAGCATCCCAGGTAATAATTTAAATGGTGTTGTTGATGCTCTCAACTATCTTACCGCCTCAAACAAAATAAATTTTGGAGATAATGTACCATCGTTTAATGACGGTACACTAAATGCGGCTGGAAAGAGGGTTGTTGTAATTGGTGGAGGCGATACTGCCATGGACTGTGTAAGAACGGCAATCCGTCAAGGTGCAAAGTCTGTAAAATGCATGTATCGGCGCGATCGGGATAACATGCCCGGTTCTCAGAGAGAAGTTCAAAATGCCGAAGAAGAGGGAGTTATTTTCGAATGGTTGACTACTCCGCAAGGATTTACTTCAAATATTAAAACGGAGAACGTTGTGAACCTCGAGACTGGGCATGGCACGGTGAAAGCAGTGATTGGACGCAAAATGCGTTTGGGTGCTCCCGATGCAACTGGACGTCGAGTTCCAGAAGAAATTGACGGCAGTGATTACAATGAACCTGCAGATTTGGTGATAAAAGCTTTAGGCTTTGAACCGGAAGACCTTCCTACACTGTGGGATCAATCTGAACTGCCAGTCACTCGATGGGGCACTATAAAGGTAGAAGTCGGCAGCGGTAGAACAGCTCTCGATCGAGTTTACGCAATCGGTGACATCGTAAGAGGAGCGTCACTTGTTGTATGGGCCATCCGAGATGGCAGGGATACAGCAGACGCTATAATTAAAGATTTAACAGATCAATCAGTAATAGCAGCTGAATAGAACAGTGAATTTGAACAGCTCACCAAGGGCCTAATGTGAGGTCAAAAGGAAATACAGATGCAGAAAATTAAAAAAAACTGGGCGACAGACGAGGCAAACAAGCGTTCTTGGATGCACAAAAATAGCTTGTATCGTGAAAACTTCGAACATGCATCCTGTGGTGTCGGAATGGTAGTATCAATCGAGGGCAAACCCAGCAGAAAAGTTGTTGAGCTTGGAATTGATGCTTTAAAAGCTATTTGGCATAGGGGTGCAGTGGATGCAGACGGCAAAACTGGTGATGGAGCCGGTATTCATGTGCAAATTCCAGTCTCTTTCTTCTATGATCAAATAGAACGAACAGGGCATAAGCCTCGAAAAGATGAATTAATGGCTGTTGGTCAGGTATTTCTTCCACGGGCCGATTTTGGTGCGCAGGAAACCTGTCGTTCAATTGTTGAAACTGAGGTATTAAGAATGGGATACTACATCTACGGATGGCGCCATGTTCCTGTGAAAACTGATTGTCTTGGTGAAAAAGCGAATGCAACCCGACCAGAGATTGAGCAAATCCTGATTTCTAACTCTAAAGGCGTCGATCAAGACACCTTTGAGCGGGAGCTTTACGTAATAAGGCGTCGCATTGAAAAGTCAGCTTCTCAGGCAGGTGTTTCCCAATTATACCTAGCGTCACTTTCATGTCGCTCGATTATTTATAAGGGGATGATGCTGGCAGAACAGGTCGCTGTTTTTTATCCTGATTTATGTGATGAACGATTTACTTCTACCTTTGCTATATATCATCAGAGATATTCTACTAATACCTTTCCGCAGTGGTGGCTGGCACAACCCTTTCGTATGTTAGCTCATAATGGTGAGATAAATACTCTAAAAGGCAACGTGAATTGGATGAAAAGTCATGAAATAAGAATGGCATCCTCAGCCTTTGGTGAAATGGCAGATGATATCAAACCAATAATACCGGGAGGCTCATCTGACTCAGCCGCGTTGGATGCGGTATTTGAAGCTCTGGTAAGGGCCGGAAGAAGTGCCCCGATGGCAAAGACAATGTTGATCCCTGAAAGCTGGTCAAAACAGGCAAAAGAACTTCCACAGTCATGGCGAGATATGTATTCGTATTGCAATTCGGTTATGGAGCCCTGGGATGGACCCGCGGCTCTTGCAATGACTGATGGACGCTGGGTATGTGCTGGCTTAGATCGTAATGGCTTGCGTCCTATGCGATACGTAATAACAGGCGATGATTTATTAATAGCAGGTTCAGAAGTTGGAATGGTTCCTATTAATGAAGCTAATTGTGCTGAAAAGGGTGCGCTTGGACCTGGACAATTACTTGCGGTAGATCTGGCAGCTGGAAAGTTATACCACGATGAGGAAATTAAGAATAAACTTGCAGAGGCTCATCCTTTTAGTGAATGGACCGCGAAAATAAAAGAACTAGACAACAAACTATCTGGTGTTCAAGAAAAGCAAATCTATTTTGGAGAAGATCTGCGCAAACGACAGATAGCTGCCGGGTATACTATTGAAGAAATTGAGCAAATCTTGGTTCCAATGGCAGAAGATGGTAAGGAAACCCTAGCGTCAATGGGCGATGATACTCCATCTGCGGTTTTGTCGGAAAGATATAGGCCATTATCACATTACTTTCGGCAAAATTTTTCTCAGGTTACGAACCCCCCAATAGACTCATTACGTGAATTTAGAGTTATGTCTCTAAAAACCCGTTTTGGAAATTTACGAAATGTCCTTGATGAAGGGAGTAATCAATCAGAGATTCTAGCTCTGGAAAGCCCTTTTGTGGGGAACTCTCAGTGGGAAGAATTAATAAAGAATTTCAAGTCAGAGGTGACCAAATTAGATTGTACTTTTGAAAAAGGTACTGGAAAGGAGGCCCTCCAAGCTCAATTATATCGAATTAGGACAGAAGCAGAGGACGCGGTTCGTTCAGGTGCGGGCCATATTGTTCTTACTGACCAAAATATCAACGAGAACAGAGTAGCAATGCCAATGATTCTTGCAACTTCTGCTGTTCATAGTCATTTAACAAGAAAAGGTTTAAGAACTTTTTGTTCTTTAAATGTAAGGTCCTCTGAATGCCTTGATCCGCATTATTTTGCAGTTTTAATTGGTGCTGGGGCTTCTGTTGTAAATGCTTATTTGGCAGAAGATACATTAGCAGATCGTATTGATAAAGGTTTGTTGAATGGGCCGTTAACCGAGGTAATTGCTCGATATCGAGAAGCAATAGATCAGGGCCTGTTAAAAATAATGTCTAAAATGGGGATTTCTGTAATATCCTCTTATCGCGGTGGTTTAAATTTTGAAGCGGTTGGTTTGTCTCGTGCGATGTGCGCCGAGTATTTTCCGGGTCTCATAAGTCGTATATCTGGCATTGGTGTTAGTGGTATCCAACAAAAATCTGAGGAGATTCACAATCTAGCTTATCGGTCTAATTCTGCGTTTTTGCCTGTCGGTGGTTTTTACAAATCGAGAAAATCGGGAGAGACCCATGCGTGGGAGGCGCAGACAATGCATTTAATGCAAGCTGCATGCAATAACGCAAGTTATGATCTGTGGAGACAATATTCTAATCGCATAAAATCTAATCCTCCTATTCATCTGCGCGACTTGTTAGACATAAAACCAATTGGACCATCAGTATCCATCGATGAAGTGGAGAGTATTACTTCGATACGCAAAAGGTTTGTGACTCCTGGGATGTCACTTGGAGCGCTCAGTCCTGAGGCACATAAAACTTTGAATGTTGCAATGAACCGGATAGGCGCCAAGTCTGACTCTGGCGAGGGAGGCGAAGATCCCGCACATTTTACTCCCGAAGCTAACGGCGACAATCCCTCAGCAAAAATAAAGCAAGTTGCTTCCGGAAGATTTGGTGTTACAGCCGAATATTTGAACCAATGTGAGGAACTAGAAATAAAAGTTGCTCAGGGTGCAAAGCCGGGAGAAGGTGGTCAACTTCCGGGGATGAAAGTTACCGATCTTATTGCGCGTTTGAGACATTCGACTAAAGGCGTAACTTTAATCTCGCCACCGCCACATCACGATATTTATTCGATAGAGGATTTAGCACAACTAATTTATGACCTTAAACAAATTAATCCGAGATGTAAGGTGACTGTAAAATTAGTTGCATCTTCTGGAGTCGGCACAATCGCAGCCGGCGTGGCTAAAGCAGAGGCAGATGTTATTCTGATATCTGGGCATAATGGAGGTACAGGTGCTTCTCCAGCTACGTCAATCAAATTTGCGGGCTTGCCTTGGGAAATGGGGTTAACGGAGGCGCATCAAGTTCTTTCTATGAATAATCTTAGAGAGAGAATAACCTTGCGAACTGATGGAGGATTAAGAACAGGCCGTGATATTGTTATGGCCGCCATGATGGGCGCTGAGGAGTTTGGAATTGGTACCGCAGCACTGATCGCTATGGGCTGCATCATGGTGAGACAGTGTCAATCTAATACTTGTCCTGTTGGTGTATGTACGCAAGATGAGCAATTAAGAGAAAAGTTTAGTGGGAATGCTGACAAAGTTGTGAATTTGATTACGTTCTATGCTCAGGAAGTTCGGGAAATTCTTGCTGATATAGGGGCTCGATCAATTGATGAAGTTCTCGGGCGTGCGGATTTATTGTCTCAGGTAAGCAGGGGAGCGGACCACCTCGATGATTTAGACTTAAACCCACTTTTAATTTCGGTAGATGGTGCTGATCGAATAAATTATAATAGGGACCGTGAGCGTAATAGTGTGCCTGACACGTTAGATAAAGAAATAGTACGTGATGCTGCGCGTTTCTTAAATGATGGTGAAAAGATGCAATTGTCATATGCAGTTCAGAACACGCATAGAACCGTTGGCACTAGAACGTCAAGTCATATAGTTCAGAATTTTGGTATGCGTAATGGCCTTCAACCAGATCATTTAACGGTGAAATTAAAGGGTTCAGCCGGGCAATCTCTGGGAGCGTTTGCTGCTCCGGGCTTGAAAATAGAAGTTTCTGGTGATGCTAATGACTACGTGGGTAAGGGCTTATCAGGAGGTATCATTGTCGTAAGACCACCTATGGCCAGCCCACTCAAAGCCAGTGACAATACTATTATTGGAAATACGGTTTTATACGGAGCTACCGATGGTCTTTTGTTCGCCGCCGGAAGGGCGGGGGAACGTTTTGCAGTTCGGAACTCTGGAGCAAAAGTTGTTGTGGAAGGCTGTGGGTCGAATGGTTGTGAATACATGACGGGAGGTGTAGCAGTTGTTCTGGGAACAATTGGTGCAAACTTTGGTGCTGGTATGACTGGTGGTATGGCTTATATTTATGATCCGAATGAAACTGCAATTGAATTGTTGAATATGGACTCCCTGGTAACGTGTAGAGTTGGGGTTTCTTTCTGGGAAGAACAACTATATGCGTTGATTCAAATGCATTATAAGGAAACGTCTAGCCAACAGGCGGAAGAAATATTGCAGGATTGGGATACTGAAAAATCCAAGTTTTTGCAGATTTGTCCAAAGGAGATGCTAGATAAATTATCTCATCCATTATCCTATGAGAGTGATGCTATTCCGGCAGAATGAATTGGGCACCCTATTAGTTTTGTAAAGATTTAACCTCTATATCACCCTCGTTTTGGCTTTGAATAGCAAGAGCAGCAGCATGGGCAGCAGCAGCTGTAGTGAAGTAGGGTATCTTGTCATATAGCGCGACAGATCGTATCTCGCGACTATCTTTTACGGCCTGTAATCCTTCGGTGGTATTCATTACCAAATCTATTTCACCATTTTTCATTGTGTCTACAATATTAGGCCGTCCTTCATATACTTTATTTACTTGTTTGCATGGTATATTTTTTTCTTTAAGAAACGCGGACGTTCCCCTTGTTGCAATTATATTGAAACCCAACTTGATGAGCCTTTGAGCAGTCTCCGCAAGGTTATCATTCTTATCCTTGTCCTTAATTGAGAAAAAAACACATCCTGTTCTTGGTAGTTTCATTCCTGCACCGATTTGAGCTTTTAAAAATGCCCTACCAAAGTCACGATCCCATCCCATTACCTCTCCTGTAGAACGCATCTCTGGTCCTAAGATAGTATCTACTCCTGGAAATCGCGCAAATGGCATTACGGCTTCTTTTACACTAAACCAAGGTAACATGGGGCTTGCTAGACTCATTGGATCTGCCAATGGTATTGTTTCTCCATATGAGACTGACCCATAGCTTTCCCTCTTTTCAAAGCTATTTAATTTTTCGCCAGCCATTACTCTTGCTGCTATAGAGGCTATTGCACTGTCTGTTGCTTTTGCAACAAAAGGTACAGTACGTGAAGCACGAGGATTAACCTCAATTATGTATATTTGGTCGTTTTTGACTGCAAACTGTACATTCATCAGACCAACCACATTTAATGCTTTAGCCAGTTTCTCAGTTTGAATTGTTAACTCATCTATTATTTTGCTATTCAGTGAGTAAGGAGGCAGAGAGCAAGCACTATCACCCGAATGCACGCCAGCTTCCTCTATGTGCTGCATAATACCGGCTACGTGAACATTATCTCCATCAGATATTGCATCTACGTCGCATTCAATTGCCCCTTCCAAATAATTATCTAAAAGGACTGGGCTCTCCCCAGATACAACTACTGCTTCTGAAATATATCTTTTCAAGCTATCTAAATCATGCACTATTTCCATAGCTCGACCACCTAGTACGTATGAGGGCCGTATTACTAATGGAAAACCTATTCTTTCGGCAATTTGGAGTGCTTGTGCATCAGAATTAGCGATCCCATTATTCGGTTGACTTAAACTTAGATCGTTTACTAATTTTTGAAATCGTTCCCGGTCTTCTGCTAGATCGATTGCATCTGGGCTTGTTCCTAAAATAGGTATCCCCTCGGTTTCCAATGCATTTGCTAATTTTAATGGGGTTTGCCCGCCAAACTGAACAATCACACCAATTAAATGTCCATTTTTCTGTTCTTTTGTCAGTATTTCTAGAACGTGCTCTAGAGTCAGGGGTTCAAAATATAACCTGTCAGAAGTGTCATAGTCCGTAGAAACAGTTTCTGGGTTGCAATTGATCATAATAGTTTCAAAGCCTGCGTCAGCAAGAGCATAACAAGCGTGACAACAGCAATAGTCAAATTCGATTCCTTGGCCTATCCTATTTGGACCACCACCTAAAATTACTATTTTCTTTCGATTAGATGGCTCTGCTTCACACTCAACGTCTCCCATCATAGGAGCCTCATAGGTTGAATACATATATGGCGTTTGAGCTTCGAATTCAGCCGCACATGTGTCTATTCTCTTGAATACAGCATCTACTCCAGCCTTCTTTCTGCTCTGCCGAACGTTTTGTTCAGGTTTCCCGCTCAATTTGGCTAGCCGTGCATCACTAAAGCCCATGCTTTTAAGTTGCCTTAGCTTATTTTCGTCACTAGGAAGACCATTTTTATGAACCTGAACTTCCATTTCAATAATTTCTCGTATTCTTTCGAGAAACCAAATATCATACATTGTTACTTCGTGAATTTCCGAATTAGAAAGTCCAAAGCGCATTGCTTGAGCAATTATTCTAATTCTATCGGGAGTTTGTTCACTCAGCGCCTTAATGATAGCGCTTTTTTCAGGTGCATCAGGTATGTCAATCTCATCAAAACCTGAAAGCCCAGTTTCTAGTGAGCATAATGCTTTTTGCAATGACTCATGAAACGACCGACCGATCGCCATGACTTCGCCAACTGATTTCATTGCAGTGGTTAAATTTGGCTTTGCCCCAGGAAATTTTTCGAAAGCAAATCTTGGTATTTTAGTTACTACGTAATCAATAGATGGTTCAAACGAAGCTGGTGTAACCTTGGTGATATCGTTTTCTAATTCGTCCAAAGTGAAACCTACGGCGAGTTTTGCCGCTATTTTGGCTATTGGAAATCCAGTAGCTTTAGATGCTAAAGCGGAAGATCTAGATACCCGTGGGTTCATTTCGATGACTACCATGCGGCCATCAGACGGATTCACCGCCCACTGCACATTTGATCCACCTGTTTCTACGCCAATTTCCCTCAGAACATCTATAGATGCAGTACGCATCATCTGGTATTCTTTGTCCGTCAAAGTTAACGCAGGTGCAACAGTGATAGAGTCTCCAGTGTGAACTCCCATCGGATCAACATTTTCAATTGAGCACACAATTATGGCGTTGTCCTTGACGTCCCGAACAACCTCCATTTCAAATTCCTTCCAACCAAGAAGACTTTCATCAATCAGAATTTGGTTTGCTGGCGACGCATCCATCCCAGATTTGCAAAAATGCTCATAGTCTTCGAGATTATATGCTACTCCTCCGCCCGTTCCCCCTAATGTATATGCAGGTCGAATAATTGCTGGTAGGCCAATATCTTTTAAGGCTTCTAAAGATAGCCTAACGCCCTCCGCTAAATCTGTCTTGCCATCTTCCAACGAGGGAGCTGTAACAACAGCAGCCTTCGGGTTTTCTAACCCCAGTCGTTCCATCGCCTCTCTGAATAGAGCACGATCTTCTGCCATTTCGATTGCTTCTCTTTTAGCACCAATCATTTCAACATTAAATTTCTTAAGAACACCCATATCTTCTAATTGTAATGCGGTGTTCAATCCGGTTTGCCCCCCCATTGTTGGCAACAGGGCGTCAGGACGTTCCCGTTCAATAATTTTTGCGACAATTGATGGTTCAATTGGCTCAATGTATGTTGCATCAGCCAAACCGGGATCTGTCATTATTGTGGCGGGGTTAGAGTTTACTAGTACTATTCGGTAACCTTCTTCTTTTAGTGCTTTACACGCCTGCGCACCGGAATAATCGAATTCGCAAGCTTGTCCAATCACTATGGGGCCAGCTCCAATAATCATTATAGACGAAATATCCGTTCTCTTAGGCATATTTTTGACTCTCGATCAGCAGTAGTTCGGGCAACCACGTATGGAAATCACGCAAATTGTTTCGCGTTATAATGATACTTCCAAAGTCCGCAAGAGAAATCGCAGCAATTTGTATTTCATTACCAACGAATATTTGTCGATGACATAAATTTAAACAAAATAAAATACAAACAGACGCCAATTTAATATGATTTGGCCTATAACTCTTGACATCTTAGTCTCAAACTTGTGTATCCACGCGAGTTATTATTTTTCTTTGGAAGGCTATATGATGCATAACTATCGAAGCCATACATGTGCAGATCTAAAAATAGAAGATGTTGGAAGCAATGTACGCCTTTCGGGCTGGGTACATAGAGTTCGAGATCATGGTGGGGTCCTGTTCATAGATCTACGTGATCACTATGGTGTAACACAAGTTTTGTGCGATCCAGATAGTCCAGTTTTTAGCCAAGTAGAAAATGTACGATCGGAGTGGTGTATACGTATTGACGGGGAAGTTAAAGCCCGCGATCCAGAATTAATAAATACTAAAATTTCCACAGGTGCAATTGAGGTATTTGTAAGAGATATTGAAGTGCTCGGAGCATCAGCTGAATTGCCTTTAATGGTTTTTGGTGATCAAGAGTATCCTGAGGAGACAAGGCTTCGTTACAGATACTTGGACTTACGCCGTGAAGTAATGCAGGAGAATATAAAATTACGTGCAGATGTAATTGCTTCTATCCGTCGGAAAATGTGGGATATTGGTTTCAGGGAATATCAAACGCCAATTATCACAGCTTCATCACCAGAAGGTGCAAGAGATTTTTTAGTTCCTTCTCGTCTGCATGAGGGAAAGTTCTATGCGCTCCCACAAGCTCCACAGCAATTCAAACAATTAATTATGGTATCTGGATTTGATAAATATTTTCAGATAGCGCCTTGTTTTCGCGATGAAGATCCTAGGGCTGATCGTAGTCCAACTGATTTTTATCAATTAGATATGGAAATGTCTTTTGTTACCCAGCAGGATGTATTTGATACAATATCACCGATAATTGCAGATATTTTTAAGGAGTTTGGCGGAGGAAAAGTAGTTGATGCACCCGCAAATTGGGAAATAATCTCATATAGAGATTCTGCTATTAGTTATGGAACTGATAAGCCAGATCTGCGAAATCCAATCAAAATGCAAAATGTTTCTGAGCATTTCAGAAATTCGGGGTTCGCGATTTTTTCGAATATTTTGGAAAAAGATGGAACAGAAATCAGAGCAATTCCCGCACCGGGTGGGGGATCTCGAAAGTTTTGTGATCGAATGAACTCTTTTGCTCAAAAAGAGGGCTTGCCTGGGATGGGGTATATATTCTGGCGAGATAATGATGGTCATATGGAAGCTGCTGGTCCACTTGCGAAAAACATTGGTCCTGAAAGGACCGAGGCAATTCGAGAGCAATTGGGCTTGAGTGTAGGAGATGCTGCATTTTTTCTAGGTGGAACGCCAAAATCTTTTGAAAGAGTTGCTGGGAAAGCGCGCAATGTAATTGGTGATGAGCTAAATTTAATAGATAAAAATAGATTTGCATTTGCCTGGATAGTTGATTTCCCAATCTTTGAGAAAGATGATGAAACAGGAAAAATTGATTTTGAACATAACCCATTTTCAATGCCACAAGGTGGATTAGACGCCTTAAATGGTGATCCTTTAAGTGTTTTAGGATATCAATATGATTTGGCTTGTAACGGTTTTGAACTTGTATCTGGGGCTATTAGAAATCATCAGCCAGACTTAATGTTCAAGGCTTTTGAAATCGCTGGCTATGGAGAAGATGAGGTAAGAAGAAGATTTGGTGGAATGGTTAATGCTTTTCAATTTGGAGCACCGCCCCATGGAGGGTGCGCAGCTGGTATTGATAGAATAGTAATGCTTCTGGCAAATCAAGAAAACATTAGAGAAGTAATTATGTTTCCAATGAATCAGCGCGCTGAAGATTTAATGATGGGAGCTCCGTCGGAGCCTACATCCGAGCAGCTGATGGAATTAAATTTACGGACGATACCCAATAGTTGAAGGTAAATTAGTTTTGAGGTTTTCAGATAGGAATTTAAATGATTGGTAGATTAAATCACGTAGCTATAGCAGTTCCAGATTTAGCTGCAGCCGCTGAGCAATACCGTAACACGTTGGGCGCAGAGGTCGGTGATCCGGTAGATGAAGAAGAGCATGGGGTTACTGTGATTTTTATTGAATTGCCTAATACTAAAATTGAATTGTTACACCCACTTGGTTTGAATAGTCCAATTCAAGGCTTCTTAGACAAGAACCCAAACGGTGGTATCCATCATATATGTTATGAAGTTACAGATATCAAAAAGGCTCGAGATCAGCTTCTAAGTTCTGGCGCGCGGGTTTTGGGAGAGGCAGAGCCAAAAATTGGGGCTCATGGAAAACCGGTTATTTTTTTGCACCCAAAAGATTTCAATGGCACGTTGATAGAGCTTGAAGAAATATAATATTTTTGTATCTGATAATGTATCATGACTATTACATCTGCTTTTGTTTTATTCGCTGTTATCTGGTTTTTGACCTTCCTTATAGTCATACCGTTTAAAATCAAAACTCAGGGTGATTTGGGGGCTGTAGCTAAAGGTACTCAAGCTGGTGCACCTGAAGTCCATAATTTAAAAAAAAAGGCCATAATAACCACTGGGGTTACGATTGTTATATGGTTAATAATTACACTAATTATTATTTTTGAGATAATCACAATTCACGATATTGATTTGTTTAGAAGACTGGCTGGATAAAACAATTTAGATAAACCAACCTTGTCTGAATTATTGCCATTCTACAATTTCATCCAGATCTGGTCTAGGCCTCTCTGGGGGTGTGATAGATGGAGTGCCGATGTAGATCAAGCCTGCCACAGATTCATTATCTTTAAGTCCAAGACCATTTTTTATAAATTCTTTATCATGAACGTGCCAACCCGTTAACCAGTTAGCACCCCATCCTGCAGCTGATGCTGCATTTACGAGAGCTAGGCAAACAGCACCTGCAGAATAAGTTTGTTCAATTTTTGGTATTTTTTCAGAATGCTTTTGTACTTCAATTACAGCAACTGCCAAATGGCCATTCTCCAATTGTTTTTTTGCCTTTAAAATTTTCTCTTCAGGAATTGATTCTTGAGCACCTATACTTTCAACGAGCGTCTCCAGCTGCGATAATTTTTTTTTGTGGAGCACAATGAAGCGCCATGGAACTAGCTTTCCATGATCTGGAGTCCTAGCTGCTGCACTTAATAGTTCTAGCAGTTCATCCTTTTTCGGTATTGGAGCTGAAAGAGTTTTTGCCGGTTTGGATCTCCGACTGAGCAGAAAATGCATTACTGTTTCATTACGGGAAAGCATAATTATCCTCTTATCTGAAGTCTAGTTTCAATCGTTTATAGTTTCCGCAATCAAATCCATTATTCTAACCAACTCGGAGCTAATGGCTGGTTCTGACATTGCATGACCAGCATGGTCGACAATACGAAGATCGCAATTATCCCAACAATTCGCTAAATCCCACGCGCTTTTTGGGGGACATATCATATCAAACCGGCCTTGCACTATAAATCCCGGAATTGAGCTGATAGCCTCCATGTTTTCCAAAATTTCGTTCATGCTCTTTAGAAAACCACCATTTAAAAAATAGTGATTTTCAATTCGGGCAAATGCCCTCGCGTATGGCCCTGGCATTGACGCCGTTCTGCCACTCGTTTGAAAGGATGCCAAAGCATTTTCCCAGTTCGACCATGTTTGGCCGTATTTTGTTTCCACTGATACATTGCCACAAAAAAGTCTCTTATTATAGGCGGCGATTAGGTCGCCGTGTTCGTCTATTGGAATCGGATCAGTGAATTTTTTCCATTGTTCAGGCCAGAATTTTCCAGCACCACCTCCATAAAACCAATCAAGCTCAGTGCGTGTCATCAAAAATACACCCCTTAAAACTAAATGGGTAACTGCACTTTTGAAAGCTTGTGCGTAAAGTAAAGCAAGAGTTGCTCCCCAACTTCCACCGAATACAATCCATTGGTTTATGCCTAAATGAGTACGGATTGCCTCAATATCTTTTATCAAATCCTGAGTGGTATTATTTTCCACGCTGGCATATGGCCTCGATCTTCCACAACCGCGCTGATCAAACAGAATAACTCTATAAATTTTTGGATCAAAATATCTACGCATTGATGGGCTACAACCCCCACCAGGGCCACCGTGTAATACTACTACAGGTATGCCATCAGCCTTTCCGCACTGTTCAAAATAAACTTGATGACCACCATCTACATGGAGTATTTGCTGGTCAAACGGATCAATTGTTGGATACAATTGAGCACCTGCGCTTTTATGTCCCGAGTATCTGTCCATTACTTCACTATATAATCCGTAGATTACTAAAAACCATTCGGAGATGAAAATGCAAGCCTCTCATGTAAGTATTGATCCTGACGAGATAGCTAAATTTGAGGCTATGGCCGAGGAATGGTGGGATCCAAATGGTAAATTCAAGCCCCTGCATATGCTTAATCCATGTCGTTTAGATTATATAATTGCTATGATAAGAACTGAGTTTGGATGTGACCCAACAAACGCCAAGCCGTTTAATGGGCTAAGAATTCTTGATATAGGCTGTGGTGGTGGTTTGTTATGTGAGCCGATGGCTCGTCTTGGAGCACAGGTTGTTGGTGTTGATGCGGCGGAACGAAACATTCCTGTTGCTATGGCACATGCAAAACAAAGTAACCTCAAGATTGATTACCGCCATGGGACAGCTGAGGGTTTATTGGCCGATACCGAAAGGTTTGACGTCATATTAAATATGGAAGTTATAGAGCATGTGGCTGATCCCTCCGCTTATATAAAAACTTGTGAGGCTTTATTGAAAGATGGGGGATTAATGGTTTGTTCAACTTTAAATCGGAATCCTAAAAGTTTCATTATGGCAATAATCGGAGCTGAGTACGTTATGCGTTGGTTGCCAAAAGGAACCCACGAATGGTCAAAATTTTTCAAGCCGCAGGAATTAGAGGATATAATCACCAAAGCAGGTTTGAAAATGGTTGATAAAAAAGGCTTTGTCTTCAATCCGATTTCTTGGCAATGGAGTATTTCTGATAAAGATCTTTCAGTAAATTATGTCACGTCGTGTGTTAAAAATAAGAACCTTTAATTTTACAGTTAATCTGCCGTCAGCATGTAACCAATACCTCTAATGGTTTGAAGATATCTGGGTTCTTTAGTTTTATTCTCGATTTTTCGCCTTAGTCTCGTAATCTGCACGTCAACGGCTCGATCGTTCATATTTTTGCCATCTTTTTGCATTGCTTTAATAAGATCAAACCTAGTAATTGGGATGCCAACACTTTGGGAAAAAATTTGCATAATCTTTGCCTCAGATGAAGTGAGATAGATTAATTTTCCATTATCCCATAATTCATTTCGTTCCGTATCAAAACTAACGTCTCCAAATGACAAAATTGGATTATCCTTATTCCTATTTAATGAGATTTCACCGGTTCGTCTCAAGATAGCCTGTATTCTGAGGAGTAATTCCATAGGTTCAAAAGGTTTTGGTAGGTAGTCGTCTGCTCCTGCTTCAAGCCCCAGTATTCGGTCTTCTGCTTCGCCTCTAGCTGTTAATAACAGAATAGGTGTTTTGTTGTTTTTTCGTAAGTCCATTGTTAACTCAATTCCACTTTCCCCTGGCATCATTACATCAAGAATAATTAGGTCAAACTCTAGACCTAGGAGAAGGCGGCGCGCTTGTTCGGCATTATGAACAGTGGATATAAGATAACCATTTTTATTCAGGAATTTTTCTAAAAGATCACAAATCCTAGTATCGTCATCTACTACAAGTATGTGTTTTTTTTCTTCCTTCATTCAACTGCTGCGTAATTTTTTATAAGTAACTTGAAGTTTGGGATCCATCATTGCCTCTAGAACCTGTTTGAAGCCAGTTACCGCGTCCGGTCCAACTCGGCGATATGCCTCACGCATTCTGTGACTTTGGGCAGTAGAAAGCTGTTTTTCGAGCGATTTGCCTTTATCTGTAAGATATAAATGCCGTTCTCTTCGATCGTTTGTTCCAATTTTTAGAGTTACTAATTCATCTTGGATAAGCGTTCTTAGGACCCTGTTTAAAGATTGTTTTGTGACCCCTAATATCTTGAGTAAATTGTTAACATTGGTGCCTGGCACACGATTTATGAAATGCATCGCTCTATGATGAGCTCGGCCGTAATTATATTTTTCAAGAATCCTATCGGGGTCGGCTGTAAATCCCCGATATGCAAAAAACATAGCTTCAATACCTTGTCTCAGCTGCTCATCAGTAAGGAAAAGGAGACTTTCGCCGGTTCGATCATTTTGCATTCGCTCAAATTACCTTTTTTAAGTCAATTATTCATTGCTATTTTACGTCAGTCTTGTTGACATTCCAATGCTTAACTGCTAGCGATTATCGATTTTTTTGGTATTTTATATCCGTATCGGCCCTTTAATTCTGCGGGGAGATGCAGATTTTGACTGCTTAGTTGAGAGGGAATAATTATGTCAGGAAGCTACGACGACCGTGATGGCAAAATTTGGATGAATGGTAAGTTGATAGAGTGGCGTGATGCAAATGTTCATATCTTAACGCATGCGATGCATTATGCTAGTTCAGTTTTTGAAGGTGAACGCGCGTATAATGGAAAAATATTTAAAAGTGTGTTGCATTCTCAGAGACTTTTAAAATCAGCGAAAATGGTAGATTTTGAAATTCCTTACAGCGTTGATGAAATTGAAAAAGCCAAATACGACGCTTTACGTGCAAACAAACTAGAGGATGCTTATGTACGCGCAGTAGCGTGGCGCGGTGCCGGGGAGGATATGGGTGTTGCATCACTGCGAAATCCTGTGAATCTGGCCGTCGCGACCTGGTCTTGGGGTAATTATTACGGCGACGCTAAGATGAAAGGTGCAAAATTAGACGTGGCAAAATGGCAGCGGCCAGATCCGAAAACTGCACCGTTTGAAGCTAAGGCTGCCGGTCTCTACATGATTGCCACAATGTCAAAGCACACAGCAGAAGCTAACGGGTGTTCAGATGCCATGATGATGGATTATCGTGGCTACGTTGCAGAGGCAACTGGAGCAAATATATTTTTTGTTAAGGATGGTGAAGTTCATACTCCTACGCCAGATGCGTTCCTAAATGGATTAACAAGACAAACAGTTATTGAGATGCTTACCAAGATGGGAGTCAAGGTCCATGAAAGGCATATTTTGCCAGGCGAATTGGAAGACTTCAGTCAATGTTGGTTGACTGGGTCTGCAGCCGAGATAACTCCAGTTGGGCAAATTGGTAATTATTATTTTGAGGTGGGAGAGCTTACGCAAGCAGTATCAAAAAATTACGAACAATTAGTTCGTGAATAGTCTCTATAATGTTATACACAGCTCTTCACTTGCGACACAACGGCGCTAAATCAAAAACTACGTGTAGGAGTGCTGGACGATCGGTTAATTGGGCGCTAAATAATACTCGATTCTAATTGTTATTTTAACAATCACACTGAAATATAATGGAGACAGCCAGTGTCAGATACTCACGAAGCAGATGGTACTAGACGAGATTTTTTATATTATGCAACGGCAGGGGCTGGAGCTGTGACGGCTGCGGCAGCAGTATGGCCATTAGTAAACCAAATGAACCCATCTGCTGATGTTAAAGCACTCGCATCGATTAGAGTTGATGTTTCAGATGTGGAGCCAGGAACACAGTTAACTGTGAAATGGTTAGGCAAGCCAGTATTTATACGCAGACGTACTGAAGATGAGATTCAAGAAGCTCGATCCGTTTCTTTAAACGATTTGCCTGATGGTACTGCACGTAATGAAAACATACCTGAAACAAGTGCAGCTGATGAAAATCGGTCTTTGGACGAAGCCGGTGAATGGCTTGTGATGATGGGTGTTTGTACCCATCTCGGTTGCGTTCCATTGGGGGATGGCGCTGGTGAGTTTGGTGGTTGGTTTTGTCCATGCCATGGATCTCATTACGATTCTTCGGGGCGCATTCGAAAGGGACCGGCACCAGAGAACTTGCCCGTGCCTGTGGCCTCATTTGTTGACGAAACTACGATAAAACTTGGTTAAAGGAATATATTGAGATGGCTGGAATACCTCATGATCATTACGAACCAAAAACCAAAGGCGAAAAATGGCTAAGTAGTCGGCTGCCGATTGTTGGGTTGCTTTACGATACAATAATGATACCCACGCCAAAAAACTTGAATTGGATGTGGATCTGGGGGATCGTTTTAACCTTTTGCCTTGCCCTACAAATTATAACTGGGATTGTCTTAGTAATGCATTACACGCCGCACGTGGATATGGCATTTGCTTCGGTTGAACATATCATGCGAAACGTGAATGGCGGACACATGATACGCTACCTGCATCAAAATGGTGCATCATTGTTTTTTATAGCCGTATACGCACACATATTTAGAGGTTTGTATTATGGCTCATATAAGGCACCAAGAGAGATCACGTGGATCATTGGAATGTTAATTTACCTACTGATGATGGGCACAGCCTTCATGGGTTACGTTTTGCCATGGGGTCAAATGTCTTTCTGGGGCGCGACTGTGATCACGGGCTTATTCGGCGCAATACCGTTTATTGGCGAGCCTATTCAAACATTGTTGTTGGGTGGACCAGCAGTTGATAACGCCACTTTGAACAGATTTTTCAGTTTGCATTATCTATTTCCTTTTTTAATCGCTGGACTGGTCATAGTGCATATCTGGGCTTTTCACACTACTGGGAATAATAATCCAACTGGCGTGGAAGTGAGAAGGACATCAAAAGCAGAAGCTGAAAAGGACACTGTTTCTTTCTGGCCCTACTTTGTGATTAAGGATTTATTTGCATTGGCAGTCCTTTTGGCAGTCTTCTTTGCAATAGTTGGGTTTATGCCAAACTATCTGGGACATCCGGATAACTATATAGAGGCTAATCCTTTATCAACACCTGCTCATATTGTGCCAGAGTGGTACTTCTTACCCTTTTATGCAATTCTTCGAGCATTCACCGCTGAGGTGTGGGTGGTACAGTTTGCGTCATTCATAACAGGTGGAATTATTGATGCAAAATTTTTCGGAGTGCTAGCAATGTTTGGCGCTATTATTGTACTGGCTTTGGCGCCATGGCTCGATACATCAAACGTACGATCCGGCCGTTACCGACCTATGCTGAAATGGTGGTTTGGTATTCTTATATTCGATTTCTTTGCGCTGATGTGGCTGGGAGCAATGCCCGCTGAAGAGCCATATGCAACTTTGTCATTGATAGCTTCTGCATATTGGTTTGGTTATTTTCTGATTATATTGCCGTTACTTGGTATAATAGAAAAACCAAACGCTCAGCCGACGACAATTGAGGAAGATTTTAATAAAAAATATTCTAAGGATGGTGGCAATTCAGATGGTTTTTATTCAAAACCAGATGCTACCCCGGCCGAATAATGATTGGAGAGAAGATGCACCTAGTTAAGTCAACTTTTGTAGCTTTGGTAGCTGGCTTCTTTTCCAGCGCTACATTTGCTGCCGGGGGAGGTGGTTATGTAGAAGATTTTGATTTTTCCTTCGAGGGACCTCTTGGTACATACGACCAAACCCAGCTCCAGCGCGGGTTAAAAGTGTACACTGAGGTTTGTTCTTCGTGTCACGGATTAAAATATGTCCCTCTAAGGACACTCGGTGATGAGGGCGGGCTAGGATACTCTGAAGAGCAAGTTCGCGCTTACGCTGAGTACTATGAAGTATACGATGCAGAATTAGACGATTATAGGGCTGCGGTGCCGTCTGATCATTTTCCAGCTGTAGTTGACGCTGGCGCTCCTGACCTTTCACTTATGGCAAAAGCAAGGGCGGGCTTTCATGGTCCCTATGGAACCGGTCTAAGCCAACTAGTCAATGGTATGGGGGGAGCAGAGTATATTGCGTCTTTGTTAACTGGATATACTGGGGAAGAAAAAGAAGAGTATGGCTCCGTTTTTTACGAAAATACTGCGTATCCTGGAAAATGGATCGCTATGGCCCCACCTTTGTATGGCGAGGACGTTGACTTTGATGATGGGCACGCGAATGACTTATACAGTGAAGCAGAGGATGTTGCGGCCTTTTTGATGTGGGCTGCAGAACCTAAAATGATGGCTAGAAAACACACTGGTTTTGTGGGAGTATTATTTTTGGTTGTTTTGTCGATTTTACTTTATCTGACTAACAAGCGCTTATGGGCTCCTATTAAAAAAGGAAGAATATCTACTTAAGTAGTATTTTGTCGAATAAGGCATAAAAACCTAATCGTTATCTGACTGTTCAGAGCCTGCACCCAGTTGCCGGCTCTCTTCGGTAGCCGGTGCGTAAACTAAATTTGACCATGCCTCAATCGCTTCCAATGTTGTTTTGTCTATTGAGATCCTCGTTACTAGGTTTTGTTTTTTATCTCTGCTATTTACTATCTTCCGAAAGTAAATTTCAGTGACTTTCTTCTTAAAATATGAACGATTACCAAAGATTAAGTCACCTTCTAACTTAAATACTTCGTTTTCTAATGTTATTTCTAGCGGAGGTTCTTTAAAATCTCTATCAACAGATATTAATCCTAATATTATAAGTGGATCGTAAAACTCACCAGCAATTTTATCAGATATTTCATAAACCTGAGTGTCGGGTATGGTCAAAATTTCGTTAATCTTGCTATTTTCGGTGTTCAACGCCTCAAGTAGAATATTTGGTGCTGGGAATTGATTTATTGCTAGTGCGAGGAGAGCATTGGATAAATCTTCACAAACTCCCCAGTGATGTCCTTTTCCTCTAAGGCTTTTTTTACAAAGTGAAACAAATTCGTTTTTTGATAAATTCAATTTGATTTCTGTTCTGGATATGTCCAATTATCGCAATTTTCTTCGTTAAGACTGTCAGGCATTGGGGCGCCCTTAAACATATTTATTCTTACCCATCTGTCTGATCTTGGATCAAAGTGAAACGCTCCGAAAAATGATAGTTTTGCTCTAAGTAAGTCGATAGGAATAACATCTCTAGAAATCGTATTGTCTTTTATTTCTGCATACGGACTGGTGAAAACTATCTGACACCTGCGTATTATATGACGATGCTCTGGATGCTTCATAAGAAACTCGGCAATACATTTATTGCGCTGCCATTTTAATAGGTCAGCGTACATCTTAGCTACATCACGGCCAGGTTGCAGGGGCTGCTCATAAGAACCTATACCATTTTCTTTATAACGGTCCCCAAGGCGCGGTTCCAGTTTCTCTTCAGATATGTACCAGGCAAGCTGATTGTTTTCTGAATTATCCCAATTTATTTTAAGTGCAAAATCATAATGCTGTTCGGTCTCATTTAGAAAATCGCTAATCAGCATTGAACCGTTAATCTTATTCTTAAATTGATTATTATCACTCATTTCACTACTTAGATTGTCAATTAAGTCACCATATGGTTCTAATATAATGGAAACCAGTAGTTCTTGTGCTTCCTCTCCCAGGGTTTCCTCGGCCCACTTATACAATGCATCAAAGGGATATGGCCTCTTAAAATTGAACTTTCCTATATGATGATCCAAAGTAACTTTGTCTCGTCTTAATTCATTTAATTTTGCAATTTGCAATTCATGTTGTGAATGCCAACTCTCAATTAAATAATTGCTCCTTTTTACATAGTCTTTAAATAAGTCGACACATTTCTGCTTTGGCGCTTTGAGGCTTCGAATTCGTGCTAAAGCTGTTTCTTTTGCATTTATCCAGTTATTTAGGAGTTGTGGATGATTAATTAAAAACGGAGCCATTCCAAGCCCAGTAGAGTTTCCTACTCCAAGCATTTTGCTAACTCTTGGCTCAAGATTTACAAATTTCGATGGGTTTTTTATTTTTGCAGCGTGCTGTAATAAATCAACTACAAATGCTCGTATCATATAAACTGTGAGCATCTCTGCTTGAAATGGAGCGGCAAATTCGGAACGATCTGAAATTTCTTTATAATCAATAGCTCCAAATTTTCCAGAACCGTAAACGGCTGTAGTTCGCATCAGATATCCGACTTTTTCTATTTCCTGAATATCTGGTTGTTTACCTTCAGATAAACAGTCAACAACGTAGTCCCAGAGCCGAACGGACTTATTTGCTCTTGATAAAGTAATTTCTTTTTCACTTACCCGACCTGCTTCTTGAACGGGAACATTATTCCTTAACCGATCGATGTCCGTCTTAGATGGAATACCATCGAAAAGTACAAAAGTAGCATCCCATTTTGTAGCAATTACTCGATCTGAACGATCTTCATCAGAAATTTTATGTGCAAAAGCAACAAGTGAATATGCTCTATTCAGTAATTGGTATGTGTAGACTGCCGTACCAGAACAGTCGACATTTATGTCAAATACTCTTCTCTTAAATTCCCATTTTTCGGCTGAGATGCGCCTCAAAAGAATTCTAAGAAAAGACAAGCGTGATTGGTGAAAAGAACCCAATCTACTTAGGCGCATCACTTTTTCAGCAGGCCGCAGACCCACTTCATAGTCGGAATTATTTTCATCAAAAAGTATCGGCATAAATCAAGTTTTCACTTATTCCAAATTCTAGTTACCTATTATTTTTATTCTAAATAGTTTCGACCCTAGTTTGATGTTTATAGTCTTTGTTGAGTTGAAAATAAAGTGTAGTGATTATTTTATCTAACAGTAATATTTATAGTAAATGAATTATGTTTTCCCGTCCAGAAGACGTTTGAGTTGAGATAAATGTTAGCCTTTTGCCCTGTATATCACTTGCGTATAATAAGAAATAACTTTGAGACATCGAATGCACCAAAATCTGTTCAAATGGAGTGACCAGTCATCTTTTATTTCTCCAAGCTCTAAATCAAGAGATAAAGCAGATATTGCTAATCAGCTTGCGCTATTTTTTGAGATACTTCGTTCAGGGAAAACTCCCAGAATAAATTTTGATGGTATCACTTCGCACAAGCCAGTAATTGGTGGTGGGTTTCAATCTATATCAGGCGGTTCAACGGGGCTTCCAAAAATCATAGAACGAACTTGTATTAGTTGGATATTAAGTTTCAACATTAACAATAAACTTTATAACCTTAGCGGCTGTAAGGTGGCTTTATTTGGTTCTTTAAATCATAGTTTAGTACTTTATGGGGCACTAGAGGGCCTTCATTTAGGTTGTGAAGTTCATTATCTAGAAGGTCACAGTCCAACCAAGCAATTAGAATATTTGGAGCGTGAAAATATCGAAATACTTTATATCACGCCCACACAATTGAGGCTTATGTTGACCGCTAAGTATAAGAATTATCGTATTCAGAGTATAAAATATGTATTTATCGGTGGTGGTTCGACAGAACAAAACACACTAAAGGAGCTATCAGAACTAGCCCCGAATGCCGCGTTAAAACGATTTTATGGGTCAAGCGAAACGAGTTTTATTTCTATATCAGATAAATTTACACCTAAGGGTTCAGTTGGTAAGGCTTACAAGGATGTGGAGATAATCCTGGGTGCATCGCCTAATGAGCCGGTAAAAAAAGGTGAAATTGGTAGGGTTTGGGTTCGTTCGCCTTTTTTGTTTTCAAAGTATGTTGGTAAGAATGGTGTTAATTCAAACGAAGTCTCGGGCTGGGTAAGCCCGGGAGAATTGGCAAAATTTGATCAGGACCAAAACCTGTTTATTTTGGGCCGAATTGATCGAATATTTAAAATTAAGGATCAAAGTATAATACCTGAAGAAATTGAGAGATATTTACTTGCAGAAAAAAATATCATGATGGCTGCGGTAGTAAAAGAATATGATATTCTTAGAGGAAACAAAGCTATTGCTTACATTGCAACAAGTGATGCAGTAAATGTAGAAAAGCTCATAGATGAATGTATTTCACTAATTCCACCACTTGATGGCTCATTAAAAATAATTGAACTTACCTTGGAAAACTTTCCACTTTTGCCATCAGGAAAACCAGATTTTTGCAAGTTAGAACTGCGGGGCGTGTAAAATGCAATCTGCCTATATTGTTGGCGCAAAAAGATCAATTGTATCTCCAATTAATGGGCCCCTTTCCTCGTTGAAAATAAATGAATTAGCAGCGCCGGTTATAAATAATCTAATCGAAACCAGTGGAATTAAGTTCGATGACGTGGATGAATTAATTGTATCGAATGCTCTTGGAGCGGGGGGTAATCCTGCGAGATCGATTGCTCTTGCAAGTAAATTGCCAGAAAGAGTTGCTGGTCTTAGCATTGATCGCCAATGTGTAGGGGGGCTCGACGCGATCTTGCTTGGTATAAAATTGGTGCAAGCGGGTAGTGCTAATATAGTAGTCGCCGGGGGTGTTGAAAGTTTTTCAAATAGGCCCATTCGATTAGCGCAGGAACATGATAAAATATTAGTTCCCTATGATGCTCCTGCATTTACACCAAATTTGTACCAAGAAATTCAGATGGCAGAAGCTGCTTTTAATATTGCAGAGAAATTTGGATTTACACAGATGGATCAAGATATGTTTGCAATTAACAGTCATTTAAATGCTCTGAACTCAAAAAAATATCTAATCGATGAGATTGTAAGCATAGGTCCGGAAAATACTTTATTTGATCCATATGCCAGGAATTTGAATCTCAAACTTTGTGAGCGTGCTCCCAAATTATTCGGTTCGATAACCTATGCAAATACAGCAATTTCAGCAGATGCAGCATCCTTCGTAGTGATTTGTAAGAATATACTTAAAGGTAGGAAAGCCCTAAAGCTAATTTCTGGTGCTACAGTGGGTGCAAATCCAATATCTCCTGGTCTAGCTCCGATAACTGCTATTGAAGAGGTTTTCCAGGCCTCTGGTTTAAGACAAAAAAATATTAATCAGGTTGAAGTAATGGAGGCTTACGCATCACAAGCCATGGCATGTCTATCAGAGTCTGGGCTTGGGAATATCAAAACAAATCCAAAAGGGGGAGCTCTTGCCAGAGGGCATCCTATTGGAGCATCAGGTACTATACTTGTAACAAGACTATTTTCTGATTTATCGCCGGGAGATTTGGGGCTGGCGGCTATAGCGGCGGCGGGGGGTATAGGAAGTGCAGCTATATTTGGTTGCTATGATTAACTTAAATCCGTGACAAAACATTTTCAGGACGGAGTTTGAATAAGGTGTGGGTGAGCATTGCACAAATAAATGCTTTTATACAATCGCCCGGTAAATAAATTAATGCAATTAATGCAGCTTCAGAAATAGACTTATCCAATATTATAGACATTCCAACGATACCAGGAATATATAATATAAGAATTCCGCCTACAACGGCTCCAAGCAAGGACGAATAAAATACATTAATAAGTTTTAATTTCGAGGTAATCCAACCTGCTACAAAGGCCGCTAGTGGGAATCCAACAATAAATCCAACACTCGGACTGGCGAAAACTCCTAGGCCCCCGCGCCCTCCTGATAGTAATGGAAGACCAAATGCGGTGAGTGTTATGAAGAGTAAAACAGCCAAAGCTCCTCTTTTTGCTCCTAAAACTGTTCCACACAACATAATCCCCATACTTTGAGCAGTAATTGGTACTCCTGAAGCAAGCATCACTTTCGGCGCAAGCCCAAGAACTGCAATAAAAGCTGCAAACAAAGATACCAGAACTATCTTTTTTTCCATGTTGTTAATTTAAACCTTTAAATTTGATCTTGATCGAAGTGATTGTGCGACATGATCCGCGTCGTCCATAACAGTTAAAATTAGTGGCAAAATGATTTGCCACGAGGGCCGTTTACCCGATCTGCATTTGTATGCAAGTTGTAAAATTTTATGTCTCTCGAGCACAATCGGTGTAAACCTTATAAAAATTATTACGCAAAGTGACACAGCCTGGATATTTATTTTCGTAAATCGTAATGGGCTAAGTATTTTTTCAATAATTTCAGAAATCTCACCCATGTTTGTTGAGCATGTGACGATGTTAGCGAGACTGACAATTAATAATAGCCTTAGTATAATTAAAAGCCCCTGCGTTAAGTCGTCCGTAAACAGATGCCAAAATGCTATAATTGCCACAAAGGGTAATAAGGGTTTTAAAAGCCTCAAGCTAAATTTTAGAATTTGCCATCCTAATAGAAATTGAAATAAAATTGTTGCCACGAATAAGAGAAACATAATTTTAGTTGAGTCTATGAAAAAAATACCACTAGTTGCTATAGCCAGAAGTGCCATCTTTACTCTGGCTGGTATTTTCTCTAACCAAGTTTGCTGAGGATAACGAAGAGCTAACATTACAGACTTACATGTTTATGCATATGCTTGGAATATTCTGGTAATACCGACGTGGGTGGTCCGTCTAAAAACATCTTTCCATTATCTAACCAAAGGATGCGTTCACAGCTTTGAAGACTCGGCAAGTCATGAGTTATGTGTATCACCATCTGGGGTAAGTCTTTTATATAGATATCTAATGCTTTTTTCGTTGGTAAATCTAATCCTGAGAAAACCTCATCTAAAATTAAAATAGTCGGATCCATTGCAAATACGCTCATTATACATAAGAGCTGTTTTTGTCCTTGAGATAATGTTGCTGTGGACAATCCAATCCAGTTAGATTTATTGAATTTTTGTAGAGTTTCGTCAGTTTTCTTTTTTATTTCTGATTTCGAATACCCTAAATTTTTCAGTCCAAATCCGATTTCATCCTCAACTGTTCCAAAAATTATTTGATGGTCAGGATTTTGAAATACTATTCCAATATTCAAACTGGGATGGTTTCCAGTAATTTTGTTAGTATGTACTTCGAGCTCACCTTTACTTGGCTCAATCAATCCACATAAAATTTTTGCTAATGTGGATTTCCCCGAACCATTTCTTCCTATAATGCCAATTGATTTCTCCTCCAACGTAAATTTTAGGTTTTCTAGGATAACTTTTCCGAAAGCAGTATAGGAGATTTCGTTTAAAACAAGTTTAGGCATAATCAATCGGTTGCCCTTTTTCAGTTTTATCAATGTACTTTAAATAAGTAGTACCTGGGTTCCTACTTTGGTTAGACTGAATAATTCGTTAATATGTTCGTTATATAATCCAATGCAACCATTGGAAGATCTGCGTCCAATTTTTCGAGTATCATGTGTGCCGTGAATTCGGTAATATTGCCAGCTCAAATACAAAGCATGAGTGCCTAGTGGGTTGTCTGGGCCAGGTGGCATAAATTCTGGCCAATCAGGGTTTCTTTCAAGCATAGATGGTGTTGGCCGCCAGCTTGGACCTTCAACTTTTTTGATAACTTTGGTACGGCCGCGACGGGTCAACTCGTCTGACATTGGCACACTAGATGGATATAGATTATAAATATCCGCATCTTCTGACCAAAAATGTAACGCTCTTGAAGTCATATCTACGAGTATTGCACCATTCTTCAAATTGCTAAAGTAAGGTCGCCAATCTAGTGCACGGAAACTTGAGAGATTGTGGCGTTGAGATTTTGTAATTTCTTGCTCAATTTCAGTAGTGTCTTCAGAATTAACATTTGATTGTGACCAGACGGGAGTACTCACAGAGGCAAATGACGCCATTACAAAAGATCTTCTTGACCAGATTCCCATAACTAATTCCCAAAGTATAAATTTGATATTGCCATTATGTTTTATTTACAATCTAAGCAAAGAGTAAATAGTTAAGTTAAATAAAGCTGTGAATGATATGCTGAAATTATCAATATATGGCATTTACAGTTTGAACTGGGATAAGAATGTTAAATATTAGGTGGGTCTTAGTTTTTTCGCTACTTTGGTTATCAGGTTGCAACGCATTGGGGTCTCCGGAACTGGGTCCAGATGGAAAACCTCTGCCGAAAATATACAAATTAAATAGACAAAATGTTGCCGAAGTTAAATTCCGGATGTTAGACGCAGTAAACGCCCTTAGAGTTGCCAAAGGTATTCAGGTTTTAGAATTCAATTCAGAATTAAACGCGGCTGCAGCTACGCATGCCCGGGATATGTCCATACAAAATCGCCCTTGGCATTTTGGTTCAGATGGCTCATCTCCTTTAGATAGAGTGGCTCGAGTGGGATATGAAAAGGTCTTTTTAGGCGAAACAATTTCAGAAACTTACGAAAGCGAGATTACAACATTAACAGCATGGATAAATAGTGAAAACACGAGAAATGTTATACTTGATCCGAGAGCAAATGAATTAGGATTTGCGTGGTATCAAGAGCGCAATGGGAAAATCTGGTGGACTATGATCCTTGGTGGGAAATCACTAACTATGGTTCAATAAAAATCGGCGTACCAATTTTTACTAAGTTATAAATTTCGCGGATTTCTTTATTGCTCACTGCAATACATCCAGCTGTCCAATCTTTTTGAAACCAGCGGAAAGGTTTATCTGTACCGTGTATAAAAATATCGCCGCCTGGGAGTTTGCCCTTTAACTTTGCAAACTGTTGATCTTTTTGGTTTGGGTAAGAGATTCCAACAGATAGATGATATTTGCTGTTAGCGTTCTTCCTATCAATTTTGTACGCTCCCTCAGGAGTCTTGCCATCGCCCTCAAAATTTTTGTGGCCCTTTGGGGCGAAGCCTAGATCTACCTTATACGACTTAATCACTTCATTACCGCTAAATAAATATAGTTTTCTCTTACTTTTCTTTACGACAATTTCCGTTACTTCGCGCGATTTAGTTGCTGAAAGTACAGAGCTAGCGGTTAAAATCCAACCAATGCCGGAGAAAATAAAGTCTCTTTTTAACAAATCGGACCCCTGTGTGTAGCAAGTGCAAAATTAATATTTATTCATTATTTAGCGTGAAAAGCTTATATGATTTAGATTTAAGGTTCAAACTGCCATCTGGTCAATGCCGATAAAACCACCGGCTTGTTGCTCCCAATACTTTGAGTATAATCCACCGTTCTTCAGTAACTCCCGATGTGTCCCCTGTTCCAGTATTCTTCCCTCATGTAGAAGAATAATTCTATCCATTTTTACAATGGTAGATAGACGGTGAGCTATTGCAAATACAGTTTTGCCACGCATTACATAATCTAGAGCGAGTTGAATTTTAGCTTCGGTATCGCTATCCAGAGCACTAGTAGCCTCATCTAAAATTAATATTGGAGCTTTTTTCAGGATTGCGCGCGCTAAAGCAATTCTCTGACGTTGACCGCCCGAAAGCTTCACACCTCGTTCCCCAAGGTATGCGTCAAAACCTTCACGGCCATGATTGTCAGTAAGATCCATTATGAATGGATATGCTTGAGCCTTCTTTGCTGCGTCAATAACATCATCATGGGATGCAATAGGATTACCATATAATATATTTTCATAAGCAGACCTGTTGAACATAGATGTATCCTGCGCTACCACCGATATCTTACTTCTAAGGCTGTCCTGGGACACTTGCGATATGTCTTGGTC
>Ga0208130_1000029_pt1 | contig 74978 bp, 78 predicted proteins | sample ETNtaG_31_FD_185771 | JGI IMG/M metagenome (GOLD analysis project Ga0208130, IMG submission 185771) | Marine microbial and viral communities from oxygen minimum zone, Eastern Pacific Ocean - ETNP201310SV78 (SPAdes) (version 2) | ecosystem: Environmental > Aquatic > Marine > Oceanic ... | reverse complement strand
TTATGAATTCTGAGAACTTGAGTAAATGTTTTAATCTTCAAATCTCTCTTTCGAATGAAAATGGTCGTTATTTCGCGAAGGTGTCTGACAAATCATGACGTGTCATGTGTTAATTTTTTCCGGTGGGCCAGCCCCTCTTTCTTTACCTGAAATTAGTGCTGATTTTGTTGTTGCAGCTGACCATGGAGCTGATCATGCGGTGGAGAACGGGTACCAAGTCGATGTGCTCGTAGGTGACCTTGACTCTGTCACTGAGAGAGGTGAAGCATCAGCTAAGAAAGTTGTGCAGCATCCTGTTGACAAGGACATGACTGATCTTGAATTAGCGCTTGAAGAAGCCTCAAAGTTGGGGGCTACTCAAGTTACTGTTGTTGGCACTTTGCAAGGACGAGTTGATCATTCGTTTAATAATCTCTTAATTCTCGCAAATGACCGGTGGGCGCATATGCCGATATCGATGCTTGTTGATTCGACTCAGGTCTGGGTTGTCCATAACTCATTGGAGGTTGTTGTTCCTGTTGGCACGCAGGTGAGTTTACTTCCGGTGGGAAACGAGGTTACCGGAGTTACTGCTAACGGATTGCGATGGCCTCTTTCAGATGAAAATCTTTTACTGGCTGAAGGTCGTGGAATGTCTAATCGTTCCATTTTGAAAAATGTGTCTATATCTGTACGTTCTGGAGTTCTTTTAGTTTTCATCAGTCAACCTGAATGAAGTCGTCCGTAGTACTGTTCTTCATATGTCTGCTATGAAAGTTGAGCCGTGCACTCCCAGTATTGGAGCTGTTATCACAGGCGTTGACCTTTCTGATGAAATTAGCGATATCGAAGCTGATTTTCTTTACGAGGCTCTTTTAAATCACTTTGTTCTTTTTTTTCGAGATCAACATTTGACTCCAAAGCAACTAAGTTTTTTCGCTCGTAAATTTGGCCCTCTTGCAGGGGCTCATCATACTTACGAATCCCTTGAAGGCTTTGACCATGTCACTGTTTTGAATATGGGTCCAGAGAATCCTCCTGATAGTGCCGAGTGGCATGCTGACTTAACCTTCAATCAAGATGCTGCTTTTGCTTCAGTGCTTCAAGGTGTAGAGATCCCTTCAGTGGGGGGTGATACTTTGTGGGCTAGTTGTTTCGCTGTTCATGATGCGTTACCTCCTGGTTTACGAAAAGATTTAGAGCAACTTTCTGCTGTTCATGACATGGGATCGTTTCGGTCTCACGCTTACAAGGCAGGTGGCATTGATGGGATTAACGAACAGATGGGTTCTGTGGGTTCGGCTGTTCATCCAATTATTGACCATCATCCGGTGACTGGACGTCCTTTTGTGAATGTAAATGAAACTTTTACTGTTCACATTCTTGGCATGACCCAGCCCGAGAGCCGTCGTTTGTTGAACTATCTTTTTGATCTCATTAATCGACCACAATTTCATGTTCGTCTTCGATGGCAAGAAGGAACCATTGCTCTTTGGGATAACCGTGGTTCACAACATTACGCCGTGGACGACTATCTTCCTGAGCGTCGTGTAATGCATCGAGTGGTTGTGAGTAGCGATATACGCCAGTCTCAGAGTTAAGAGGGCCGCTACCCCATTGTCGTGCAGTATTTGGGTTGGACTACGGCGGTGATTCGATCCTCTAACCGGCCAACATGTTCACGTGGGAACTCATCTTGTCCCCAATATTTCTTTGCCATCTGATCAAGGAACTCAACTGCTCCTTCTGTTTCCCATTCAACAAGTGTTCCGCGTATCTCTAAATATCGTTCAGGATTTTCCGGATCAGTAGCCGAGAGCGCTACTTGGTTGTTTATATTGAGGTTCCGCCATTTCTGGCGGCCTATTTTGTGAGGGAAACGGATGTGTGTTCCGTCGTAATCAGCCCATACCGGAGAAACTTGTGGTTCGCCGTTTGGTCCGATAGTAGCGACATGCCAGATGGAAGTTTTTTCTAAAAGATCTCGGTGTGTTTCAGGGATGACTGTCATAACTAATGCCTCTTCTTAATTGTAGCTACCCAGCCACCGAGGCCTGTGCCTGGTAGATGGTCTCCGTATTCTTGTGAAAGAACTTCTAATACTTGTTCTTGTGCAAGTTTTTCCAATTTCTCTCCCACTTTGTCGTGTGACCAATATTTTTCATTTAAACCGATGACTAATAGTCCTCCAGTTTTTATGATTCGTAGCATTTCACGCAATGCATCAGTTCTCACGTGAGCAAAACTTAAAACACCAACTGCTACTGCGGCATCATATGTTTCAGTTTCTATGTCTAGTTTCTTATTGATGTCTGCTTTAAAGAGTCTCTGATACACATTCGTGTCTTTTGCTCTTTCGATCATTAGAGAGGAAAAATCGCATCCTTCAATATTGCTGAAACCTTGGTTCTTTAATGCCACGCCGGAAAGACCTGTACCGCATCCAATATCAAGGATTCGCATATCTCTTTTGTCTACGTGATCTGCAAGTGCAGTTGCGCATCTTTGCGGCTGAGCGTAGTTATTCTCTGATAGCTCTTGGTCATAGGTTTCCGCCCATGCCTCATAGTGCGCAAGGGTGTCATCTTGTGTTTCAAGTTTGTATGACTGGCTTAAAAAATTTTTTTCTGGCATTTTAAAAATTATCGTATTCAGAGTTTCATCTTTTGATCGACTGAAATTTACGATAAGTCACGCATCTCCATATCCACTCACCGGGGCCAAAACGGAAATTCGTGAGCCACGCTTGTGACCAAACAAGTTGTATCACCCAAACAAGAATTATGAATATTGCGACGGCGCCCCGACCTAACTCTCCTTTTTCAAATATCGTTGAAAATACGATCACTCCAATTATTGACTGGGTTAGATAATTGGTTAAGGCCATCTGACCTACTGAACGGATACGGGTGTGTGACGGTCTTGTAGGTTTTTTATCCCAAAGAGTTATTAGTGATATGAAAGCCAACGCCATGGGTATGGTTGCTGCGTCATTTGGCAGTTGTCCTACGATGGCTATATCTGTTTTATAATCAACGACTGCTTGCCAAATGACTCCTGCGGTCGCAAGTGGTATTCCAACTCCTAGCCCCCAGATAGCTGTTCGGGTATAGACGCTTTCATCTTTTTCTCCGGACATGAAGCCAATCCGGTAAAGCGCCACTCCGATAAGCATTGCCCCAAGAGATCTGAGGCCGATGTTACAGATGAACCAGAGTCCAACTTCGTCGCTCCAGACGCCTTCTGTCCAATATCCACCAAATTTATTTACTGAATCGTTGATCGTGTACTGAATTGCTATTCCTATAAGAATTGCCAAACCAAACATCCCTCCGCCGAGCATGAGTAAAGATTTCGGTTTTTGCTTTCGTAAGAGGAGAAGTATCGGAGCGCATATTGCATAGACCCGAAGGACGTCGCCTTCCCATAACCACGCATGAAACAATCCGATAAGGAGTAGCAAGAAATTTCGCCAAAGGCTTAGCAATACGTAACGTCTACCTTTTGCCGCTGCCCGATCTGCAAATAATACAATTCCAGCTCCGAAGAGCATGGAAAATATGGCCATAGCTTTTTGGTCGATAAAGATCTCTCCAAAGATGCCGACTATCCAGTCAACGGCGTTGTTTGAGCCTCCAGCATCAAGGTTGTAATAGGCGATATCTCCAATGCCGTACATCACCGCATTCATAATGAGAATACACAGAGTTGCTATCCCGCGGACAGTGTCCAAGTTCGTGATTCGATCGCTTTGTGTTACTGGTCCTGACATGCTGGTAAAGATATCGTTTTTTCCTCTGTTGTTGATCCGATAACTTGGAATCATGCTTTTAGTTACTTGCCCGCAGTGCGGTGAGGAAGAGAACCTTTCTGGGGAGATCTCTGGCTCCCCTGGTGAAGAAGTTATAAAAGTTTCTTGTGGGTCGTGTGAGTTCTCTTGGGTTCGAGATCGAACTCCTACTTGTCCTACTTGTGGATCTACTGATCTCCGCCAGGCAGCTCGTTCTATTGTTGAGAAGTCACGCGGCACTCAGCTATCTATTCAGTCAATTGAAGTTATTTATCTATGTCTTGTTTGTGATGCCACTGATCTTGCGACCTGGAACCAATCTAATACTCCTCTTCGACCTCGGGAAATGCCGGTAAATGAGGATTAGTGTCTTATTTTTCTAGTAGTCGTTGTGCGAGTGACTGAAGTCCAGCAACAAGAGATCCTTTGATGAGTACGGCGTCTCCGGTGGTTAAACCAGTAAGAGATTGGTCAATGTCGTCTTCAGGTGTTTGTCCGTAAAGGTCGGTTCCGACGGTGAGAAGATCCAATTCCAAAAAATGAGCGTACGCTGCGACTTCCTCATGAAATCCTCTAGCGTCATCACCTAGTTCTGCCATGAGCCCAAGTACTGCTACTTTGCGGCCGGATTGATTAAGTGATGCTAAAGCTTCGAGTGCGGCCTTAGTTGAGACAGGGTTGGCATTGTAAGCATCGTTGATAACGAGACACCCTGATGGTGCTGTTTTTAACTCCATGCGTGCTGGAGAGAGTGTTCCTTCGCTAAGTCCGAAGGCGATTTCTGGAAGATCCATCCCTAGAAAAAGTCCGGCCGCTGATGCAGCCAATGCATTTTGGACCATATGTTTCCCACTCACTTTAAGTTTGATTTTCTGCCTTCCCCATGGTGATTCGATCTGAAACGATGGCTGTAGTTTTGAATCAAGTTCTATCCCATATGCTCGTATTTCTCCTTTTTCTCCAAAAGTGAGTATCTGCGCTCGAGTTCTGCTGGCTTGCTTCATGACTTCTTGATTGTCTGCGTTTAATATCGCGCAGCCTTTTGAAGGAAGATCTTCTATTAACTCCCCTTTTGCTTTGCCGACAGTTTCAATATCTTCAAATAACTCGGTATGGGCGGCCCCTACTGTCGTGATTATTCCTATATCTGGTCGACTTACGCTACATAACTGTTTAATGTCGCCAATATGTCGGGCGCCCATTTCTACTACTACGGCTGTTGCTTCTTCTGGAGTGTTCAGGAGGGTAAGAGGCACCCCTATTTCATTGTTGAAGGATCTAAGGCTTGAGTGAGTCAACCCACGTTGACTTAACACTGACGTCGTGAGATCTTTTACAGAGGTTTTTCCAACTGATCCTGTTATCCCAATGACTGGTGAATGAATTGAAGTTCTAGCTGCTCCTCCGAGTTGCAGTAACGCAGATGCAGTGTCAACTACTTCTATTGATGCCGCATCTGTATATTTTGGGCCGTTGGTCAAGTAGGCGGTTGCACCAGTAGCGATTGCATTTTCGATGTAGTTATGACCATCTCGTTCCGCTACGAGGGGAACGAATAAGCAGTTTGGTGTCACCGTTCGTGAATCCTGTGTTACTCCATCAAGATTTATGTCTTTTCCTTCAAGTTTTCCGTTTACGATTTGCGTTACTTGTGTCGTTGTAAACCTCATATATAGAGTTTCACAGGCCAAGAGGGTCAAGTGGTGCCACCCCTGCAGTTTGTCCTGCCTCTACCATGCCTATATGGGTAAATATCATTTGGTTGTCCTCTTTGGCGGCCGCAGCGCCGAACATGATGTTTCATGTGTTTCTGCGCGACATGTTCTAGGTGCGGCAGATCTTGAACGTTATGAAATCATTCCAGTTGGTATAGATCGTGAAGGAAACTGGTCACTTTCCACCTCTGCGGTTCAAGCCCTTGAAAACGGTGATCTTCCTGAAGCTCTTGACCCAAGTGGTTCTAACTGGGATCCACTTCCTGAGTTAAACAGGTTGAGTCAGTCAGGTTCTGTAGTCGTTTTCCCTCTTCTTCATGGACCGTTAGGAGAAGATGGGACAGTACAAGGTTTACTTGAAGTCGCTGATGTACCTTATGTGGGCAGCGGGGTCTTAAGTTCATCTTTAGCAATGGACAAGTTAGTTGCGAAAGATATTTTGAATCATCATGGCATCCGTCAAGCACGGCATCGAGGGTTTCATTCTGATGACCTTCCCGTTCAAGGAAGTGAAGGCGCTGATGCTTTATATTCTTCTCTTCTGGAAGATTTAGGTCCAAAGGTTTTTGTGAAACCAGCCAATCTCGGTTCCTCTATAGGGGTTTCTGTCGCAAGTGATGTTGCTGAGTTAGAGAATGCTCTTGGGGTTGCTGCTTCATACGATGAATGGATTCTTGTTGAAGAAGCAATTTCTGGACGTGAAATTGAGTTAGCTGTTTTGGGAGATCGGGTTCCACAAGTTTCAGGACCGGGTGAGATTCGACCAGGTGCCGAATTTTATGACTATGCAGACAAATACGAAGATGGTAGTGCTGAGCTTATTGATAATCCCGATCTTGACTCCGAGGTTGTTGTTTCCCTTCAACAAAACGCTGCGAAAGCTTTTACTGTCTTGCGTTGTTCTGGAATGGCAAGAGTTGATTTTTTTGTTTCCGAAAATGATGAAATCATTCTCAACGAAGTAAACACGATTCCTGGGTTTACCCCTATTTCTATGTATCCGCGTTTATGGGAAAAGTCGGGGCTTTCTTATTCCGACCTTATTGACCGGCTTGTAGATCTTGGCTTACAGCGTTACGCAAGACAGAGACACAAAACTATTCGATGAATCTCTACCCAGCTGGGGTAAGTGAGGTCCGTAGAAAGTGAAGAAGTTCTTGTCGTCTTTGTGCGGATGGACGTAATACTCTTTCAACTCCTGCTGTTCGAAGTATTTCAATTTCGGTTGCTAAGCCGACAACAGTGGAATAAGCGCTAAGTAAGACAAGTTGTGCATCGGTTTTGCGCATACGCCCTGCTTCCATTTCGCCTTCCATCCAGCTAATTGCTCGCTCCATTAAAGGACCCATTTGATTTTTCAATCTTGGTGCTGCAGGTGAGCCAGGTCGGCTGACTTCACGCAGAAGTCCGAGTAGAAGTGGTTGTTCTAGGGCCACTCGGAACACTGAACGAACTAAGTCTTCTATGCGGTCTCGATGAGGGTCATTTGAGGCTAATACTTCTTCTAAGGATTCAGTGAGAATTTTTACGCTCTCATCTAGAACTGCGTTCAACAAGCCGCGTTTTGATACGAAGTGATAGAGAATGGTTTGTTTTCTTATACCAAGTGATTCAGCGAGATCATCCAATGACGTGCCGTCATAACCAACGGTACTAAAGGACTCTAAAGCCTTAGCCAAAATACGTTCCTTGGTTTCACCTCTTGGAGCCATATGTTCAACCTAACCTATTTTTCTACCATTTGGTAAGTCTTGGTCATATCTGATAGACATGTATTAATGATTTCTGAATCTCTCGCCGGCAAACGTATTGCAATTACTGGTAGTACCGGATTCCTCGGAACAGCGATCGTCGAAAAACTTCTACGTTCCATCCCTGACTGTGAACTGGTTCTCATTGTGCGACCCGGTAGACGCGGCGCGTCTCATCGTGTAGCCAGAGAAATTTTACGCAATGACGCTTTTGACCGACTAAAAGCAGACCTCGGTACTGAAGCATTTGAAGAAATAACCAGCAAGAGGATCACCGCCATTGGAGGTGACGTCAGTATCGATGGACTCGGCTTAGACGAACAGGGACTAGCCGAACTCTCAACTTGTGACATTTTTATCCATTCCGCTGCATCCGTAAGCTTTGACTCCCCTCTTGATCAAGCCGTTGAAATCAATCTTCTCGGCCCTGTTCGCATCGCAGAAACTCTAAAAAATTTACAAGTGGCCCCACATCTTGTTGCCGTCTCAACCTGTTATGTAGCAGGCAGCAGACGAGGTTCTGCTCCAGAAGAACCTATTAATGAAAGCCATTTTTACGTCAATGTCAATTGGCAAACAGAAGTGGAGACAGCGCGACGAATTCGAATGGACACTGAGTCAAACAGTCGCACCCCAGAAAAATTGATTGAGTTTCGTAAAGATGCAGAAGAAGAATTGGGAGCTGTTGGCACCCCGGCATTAGCTGAAAAGACTGAGCAACTTCGGACACGATGGGTCGACGATCGAATGGCTGAAGCGGGAGTGTCACGAGCCTCTTCTCTAGGTTTCCCGGATGCTTACGCTTACACAAAGGCTCTAGGCGAAGTAGCTCTTGCTGAAACTGCAGACTCCATACCTATTAGCATTGTTCGCCCTGCCATAATTGAAGCAGCTGTAACTGAACCATCCCCTGGTTGGATTCGAGGGTTTCGGATGGCTGAACCAATCATCATCTCTTACGCACGCGGGCTACTTGAAGAATTTCCTGGAATACCAGAAGGCGTTATTGACGTAATCCCTGTCGATCTTGTTGTATCAGCCATTTGCGCAGTTGCCGCTCGTGGCCCAATTGAAGGATCCGACATTGTTCAAGTTGCATCTGGCAGTTCAAATCCCCTGCGGTATGGACGACTGGTTGATCTTGTCCGTGCTTGGTTTACAGAAAATCCAATTTACGACGAATACGGCCAACCTATTTCAGTTCCAGAATGGTCATTTCCTGGCCGAGGGCGAGTAAAGAAACAACTTGAGCGCGCTAGCACCATGCTCAATAGAGCAGAAAAAATAGTTGGAGCTCTCCCGGTAAGAGGACGTCAAGCCGAATTGGGAGCTCGTCTAGCAGAACGAAGCGAACAAATTGAGCGAGCAGCTAGTTATGTAGACCTCTACGGGGCTTACGCAGAGTGTGAAGCTGTTTACGAACTCGATCGCCTAATGGAACTATGGAACTCCTTAAATGCTGAAGATCAACAAGCTTTTTGCTTTGATCCAGCCGTAGTTAACTGGGATACTCACATTCCAAATGTGTGGATGCCTTCAGTCGTAAAAGCTGGTCGAGTCCCAATGAAGCCTCCTTCAAAGACTGGAGAAAGCAGGCCAGAGCGCCTCAGGAGACAAATCCTCTCACCAGATCGCCACCTTGCCGCATTTGATTTAGAAAACACCTTGATTGCCTCCAACGTTGTTGCCTCGTATGCATGGTTGGCTAGCCGGCGTCTTTCTCCCCGAGATCGTTTACGTTTCGTAGCTAAAACGCTTCTTGAAGCCCCCACACTCCTAGCTCTTGACCGAAAAGATCGAAGTGACTTTCTTAGATATTTTTATCGCCGTTACGAAGGGGCTCCTGTTGATCAAATTGCTGAAGATAGTGCGGAGAAATTTAGCGAACTGATCTTGTCGAAATCTTTTCCGGCGGGAATACGCCGGGTGCGAGAACACAAAGCGCTTGGTCACCGAACAGTTTTGATTACCGGTGCTTTAGATTTCATTGTTGAACCCTTACGACCTCTCTTTGATGACATCGTGTGTGCCGAACTTGGGCAAAGCAATGGAACATACACCGGTGAAATGACCGCTGTTCCCCCTACAGGAGAAGCCCGTTATCAGGCTCTATACGATTACGCCCAGAAACATGACCTTGATTTAAGAGAGTCGATCGCCTACGCCGATTCGGCAAGTGATCTTCCGATGCTCGAAGCAGTCGGATTCCCTGTCGCCGTTAATCCTGAAACACGATTAGCAGCAATCGCTAGAAAACGCGGATGGCTCGTTGAAGACTTTCAAAAATCTCCTGGAACAAACCGGCGTCTCCTTCCACTCGCTCCTCAACAAAATCTCAACAGCCGTCAACGGTCAGTGATTACGCCATGAAAGCTCTTGAATTTAGAAGAAATATTCCTCGTTATGCTGCCGCTCGTTTAGCAGGTTCATTCACACCTGGGCGTGGCAGCGGAGTAGGACCTATACGTCTCGTCGATGCTGATATTCCCGAGCTACCTAACCAAGATTGGGAAATAGTGAGACCACGTCTGTCTGGTATTTGCGGATCAGATTTGGCAACTATTGATGGAAAGTCTGCCAGATATTTTGAGCCACTCGTTTCTTTCCCATTTATTCCAGGTCATGAAGTTGTTGGAGATCTTCAAGACGGAACCAGAGTGGTTTTAGAACCAGTCTTGGGATGTTTAAGTAGAAATATTGATCCACCTTGTAAGTCATGCCAAGAAGGCCAATTAGGAAATTGTGAATACGTAACCTTTGGAGAAATAAGCCCCGGCATACAAACTGGTTCATGTTGTGACACCGGCGGAGGTTGGTCAGTAGCGTTTGCCGCTCATAAAAGCCAGCTCCATCCTGTCGGGAAAGATCTAAGCGACGAAGCAGCCGTAATGATCGAACCAACCGCGTGTGGTGTGCATGCAGCTCTAAGTACCGGTATCGACCCTGAAGGAACCGTAACAGTGATTGGTTCAGGAACTCTAGGGCTTGTCACCATTAGTGCTCTTCGTTCTTATTTTCCAGACGTAAAAATCTTAGCTACAGCAAGATATCCACATCAAAGAAGTCTCGCTTTAGATCTGGGGGCTGACGTAGTGATTGCACCAAATGAAATTAAACGTGCGGTACGACGCATGACTAAAAGCCGAGCGATCAGTTTAAGTACTGAAGATGGAAACGTTGACCGTCTAACAGGGGGTTCGGATGCAGTAATTGACTGTGTTGGATCCTCAGAGAGCATTACCGATGCTCTTTCTGTAACTCGACCTCGAGGAAAAATTGTTCTTGTAGGAATGCCCTCGTCAGTGAACATTGAACTCACTCCGCTCTGGCATAGAGAAATACAACTAGTAGGTGCCTACACCTATGGCACGGAAAAACTCGCAGATGGAAGCGTTGCTCGGACCTTTGATCTTGCTGCCGATCTAGTTGATTCTGCCAAACTTGACCGGTTGCTCTCTGCCGTCTACCCACTTAGTCGATACCAGGACGCTCTTGAACATGCCGCTTCGGCTGGACACCGTGGTGCTGTGAAAGTTGCCTTTGATCTTCGCTCTGAAAAGGAACGTGATTTGTTGTGAAGAATGAAAAAAATCTTGCCCCTCGTCCCGGATTTGTACTTGATGTTGATCGCACGAGTCCACCGGTTCTTTTCCATCATGGAGATACTTTCAAGTTAGAGAAACTTCCTGCCGGTCGATCTCGCGTGATCTACCCTCCAGAACCACTTGAAGGACTCCGAGACCCCGACAGCGCAATTCGCCATGCTTTAGAAAATCCAATAGGCGACTCCGAACCTTTATCTGCTCTTTTGCGCCCCGATATGAAGCTAACTATCGCTTTTGATGACATTTCACTTCCTTTACCTCCGATGAGAAGGCCAGATATACGGCAAAGAATCATTGAAGCTGTCCTTGATTTAGCTGCTGAAGCAGGAGTTGATGATGTTCATTTGATCGCTGCGCTTGCAATTCATCGCCGCATGACAGAAGACGAACTACGGCATGCCGTTGGAGATCGGGTTTACGATGCTTTTGCGCCTTCAGGACGACTTTACAATCATGATGCTGAAGACCCAGAGGGAATGGTTGTTCTTGGAGAAACTCCACATGGTGAAGATGTACAGTTCAGCCGTCGTGCCGCAGAAAGCGACCTTGTCGTTTATGTAAACATAAATCTGGTTTCCATGGACGGCGGACACAAAAGCACGGCAACTGGCTTATCTGGATACACCGGCTTACGTCACCACCACAATGTTCACACGATGAGAAATTCCACTTCTTTTATGGATCAAGAAAACTCTGAACTTCATGCTTCCAACTGGCGAATGGGCAAGGTCATTCGCGACGCTGGAGTAAAGATTTTTCAAATTGAAACAACAGTAAACAACAATACTTTTGGACGTTCCGGACCTCTCGCTGTTCTTCAAAAAAGAGAATGGGAATGGTCAGCGCGGGACAGGGCTTCTTTTGTAGCGATGCAAAAAGGTCTTGATGTAATGCCTTCTTCGGCACGACGTCAAATTTTTAATTCCTGGGAAGCCCCCTATGAAATGACTTCTGTCCAGGCCGGTGAGGTAGAAGCCGTACACAAAGTAACAACTGAAAACGTTTATAAACAGCAAATAGTTGAGGTAGAAGGACAAACCGACATTCTCACCATGGGGCTTCCATACATTTCCCCTTACAACGTCAATTCTGTAATGAATCCGATATTAGTGATGTGTCTCGGGCTTGGTTACTTCTTCAACATGTATAGAGGTAAGCCTCTTGTACGCGAAGGTGGCGTCGTCATTATGAGCCATCCAACTCCTTGGGAATTTCATTCTGTCCATCATCCGAGTTACATAGATTTCTTTGAACAAGTTCTTGCAGACACCACCGACCCAATTGAAATTGAAAGAAAATATGAGAAACAATTTGCGGAAGATGAGTGGTACATCCATCTCTACAGAAACTCTTACGCCTATCACGGGGTTCACCCCTTCTACATGTGGTATTGGGGCAGTCACGCATTAGAGCATCTCGGAAGAGTGATCATCGTTGGCGGTGACTCTTCAGCTGTACAAAGACTCGGATTCCAGTCGGCTTCAACTTTACGTGACGCTCTTGAAATGGCTTCTGATGTAGTTGGCCCGCAACCAACTATTACACACATGAAAAATCCACCAATCTTCCTAGCGGATGTGAAGTAATTGAATGCAATAACTAGCTCCCTTGGTAAAGCACGAAGCTTTATTAACAAATCCGGTTTTCCTTATCGATCTGCGCCTACTCCATATGGCGTTGAACCTGCTCCGGTAAAGAAAAACACTGGCAGCGACTTCAATACAGATTGGGCAAGAAAATATCCCGCCCGATTAACGCGTGCAATGCTCATTGAAGGATTCATGAGACCAGCAATGAAATTTCTTGCTGATCCTCACATATCAGGAGTTGATCGCTTGAGCGGAATTGATGGCCCGGTAATCTTTGCGGCCAATCATCACAGTCATGCAGATACACCGCTTTTACTCTCAACAATTCCTGACCCTTGGCGTCATCACCTCGTGGTTGGTGCTGCAGCTGACTATTTTTTTAGCACGCGGGTCGGAGGCACAATTTCTTCTCTAGTTATGAGTGCCGTTCCGATTGAAAGAACCAAAGTCGGAAGGCGTTCTGCGGAGATGGTGCGCGATCTCATCGATGAGGGTTGGAGCCTCATTATCTTTCCTGAGGGAGGGCGAAGCCCGGATGGGTGGGGTCAACCATTTCGCGGTGGGGCTGCATACCTCGCAATTCGTTGTGGCGTCCCAGTAGTTCCCATTCATATTTATGGAACAGGAAAAATCCTACGAAAAGGAAAATCTCTTCCACGTCCGTCTTCCACAAAAATCACCTTTGGTGACCCATTGATGCCAGACGAAGGTCAAAATGCTAAACGGTTTGCTGAGAAGCTAGAAACTGCAGTAGCTGCGTTAGCTGATGAAGCCTCTACCGACTGGTGGCAGGCTCGTCGTCGTGCATATAGTAAAACTTCTCCGGACTTAACAGGGCCAGATGCAGGTGGTTGGCGTCGAATCTGGGCTCTTGGAAAAAATGATCGTAGATCTCAACGTAAACGTTGGCCTGATTTTTAACATCTTTGCTTAATTCTTGTCCTGCTTGATTAAAGATTGGGCAGTCGCTAAGCGCGCAACTGGTATCCGGAATGGTGAACAAGAAACATAGTCAACTCCTGTTTTAACAAGAAGATCTATAGAAGCAGGATCGCCACCATGCTCTCCACAAACCCCAACTTCTATCCCGGGCTTAGAGATACGAGCTGCTCGTGTTGCTGCCGCTATCAATGGCACCACTACTTCTTCATCCAAGATTTTAAATGGATTGGCAGACAGAATATTTAACTTTAAATATTCATCCATCACTTCTTTTTCTATGTCATCACGACTGAAACCAAAAACCATCTGAGTGAGATCATTTGTTCCAAAAGAAAAGAAGTCAGCTTCTTTAGCGATTTCTGATGCAGACAAGGCCGCTCGTGGTGTTTCAATCATCGTTCCTATTCGCGGCAAATCCTTAAGATCTGAGGCTTTTACTGTTTCTGCTATTTCTTCTTCGATCCAACTACGAATAATTTGTAATTCTTTTTTTTCAACAACTAATGGGATCATTATCAGCACAGAAGGTTCTTTACCTTCTCCAACTAGGTCTGAAATGGCTTTAGTTATTGATCGAGCCTGCATGCGGTATAACTCGTCACGCAATAAAGCCAAACGAACACCCCTTGTTCCTAGCATTGGGTTATGTTCGGAATCAGGGTGAGATGACCCTACAAATTCATGAAGCGGAGCATCTAAGAGACGTACAGTGACTGGCAAAGAGCCAGCCACCCTAAATAGTTCCACGAAATCTGATCGTTGTGTTTCTTCTAGTTCTTCTAAAACATTTTCTGCAGAGCTATTATCTGAGTTCAAAAATTTTTGTATAAGTGGCAACCGATCTCCGAGAAACATGTGTTCTGTTCGGCAAAGACCGACCCCTTCAGCCCCAAATGCTAAAGCTGTTACTAAGTCTTTTTCGGTGTCAGCGTTAGCCAGCACTCCGATGCGCTCTCCACGAATTTCATCTGCCCAATCTAGAAGCTTTTCTAACTCCGGTATTTTTTCTGACGCAGTTACTTCTTTAAAGCCAGAAAAGACTTCACCACTTGTCCCGTCTAGGGAAACAGGTTCACCTTCATTAATTTTCACTCCGCCAAACATGACATGATCATTTTTTATTTCAAGTGATGAAATGCCAACCACTGCAGGAATACCCCATCCCCGTGCTACCACCGCAGCATGAGAAGATATCCCTCCTCGTGCAGTGATTATTCCTTCAGCTAACCGCATTCCTATTTCATCTGCTGGTGTAGTTTCTGAACAGACTAAAACTGTTTTGTCTCCTCTTTCGTCCGCTGCTAAAACCGAGTCGGCAGACAAACATAAGAGGCCGGATGCAGCTCCGGGGCTAACTGGGGTTCCTGTGGCTACCAAAGACAAGTTCGCTGCATTTGAAACAAAATCTGGATGAGTGAGTTGTTGCACCAGTTGCGGATCAACCGCTGCTACTGCTTCCCAGCGTGCTTCTATAGTTCCAGTTTCTTCAGCATCGTTGATCAGTTTTTGAAGATCGTTAAGGGTTTTAGCTTTACTCATTTGTTATCCAAAATAGTAAAATTAGAGATTCAAACGTTCAGATAAGTATTCAACGAGACCAACTATTGGTATCCGTTCCTGAGTCATGGTGTCACGTTCTCTTACCGTTACTGCTTGATCGTCAAGTGTGTCAAAATCGATAGTCACACAATAGGGAGTTCCAATTTCGTCTTGACGGCGGTATCGACGTCCGATCGCCTGAGTCTGGTCATAGTCACACATCCAGTGAGGCTGTAAAAGCCCCAAAACTTCTTGTGACGGTTCAATTAATTCAGGTTTCTTTGAAAGAGGGAGTACAGCAATTTTGTATGGCGCAATACGTGGATCAAGGCGAAGAACTGTTCGTATGTCGTCATTGACTTCTTCTTCGTCATAAGCAGCCATAAGGAACGCCATCGCAGCTCGAGTAGCTCCGGCGGCGGGTTCAATAACATAGGGCGTGTACCGCTCATCGTTATTTGCATCATGATACTCAAGACGGCTACCTGAAGATTCTGAGTGTTGTTTAAGGTCGAAATCTGTTCTATTTGCTATTCCTTCAAGTTCATCCCAACCCCAGGGAAAGAGGAATTCAATATCTGCTGTGGCTGTTGAGTAATGACTCAATTCGTCTTCAGCGTGTTCCTGTAAACGAAGTTTGCTGTCAGGTATACCAAGATCGAGATACCAGTTGTGTCGCTCATTACACCAGTAGCGATACCATTCATCTGCTTCTGCAGGTGGGACGAAGTACTCCATTTCCATTTGTTCAAATTCTCTAGTCCTGAATACAAAGTTTCCAGGTGTGATTTCGTTACGGAAAGATTTACCGATTTGGGCTATACCAAAAGGTGGTTTTTTCCTGCTGGTATTTAAAACGTTGGCAAAGTTGATGAACATTCCCTGGGCAGTTTCAGGGCGTAAGTAAACTTCTGCACTCGTATCCACAACCGGCCCAGCCTGTGTTTTAAACATGAGATTGAATTCACGAGCTTCAGTAAGGCCGCCGGCCTTTCCACAAGAAGGACAGATGGTTGGGTCTTCTAACTTATCTTCACGGTGTCTGGCTCCACATTCTTTACAGTCCACTAAAGGATCTGAGAAGTTAGTTAGGTGCCCGGAAGCTTCCCAGATAGCTGGAGGGGAAAGAATGGAAGCATCTAAACCCACTACATCTTGACGTAACTGGACCATCGTTCTCCACCACTGGTCTTTGACGTTTCGTAATAATTGGACTCCTATCGGTCCATAATCGTAGGTTGATCTAAATCCGCCATATATTTCTGCGGATTGAAATATAAAACCTCGACGTTTTGAGAGGTTTACTACTTTCTCAAAAAGCGTTTCATCATTTGTAACCATACTCTTTAAGGTTACCTTGCCTGTCTCGTCGGAGGGGGCAGTTCAGCGTCATAATGCAATTAAGACTTCAATGGCAGGCAAATGAACACGACAAGTAATCCAAAAGCGGTTTTGTTTAGACGTGCAGTTGCTTGGTCTATTGATGCTGTCTTAATCTTGATTCTCATTTCTGTAGTGGTAATAGCTACTGCGGAGCGTTATGACGCTCCATCAGGTTTGAGTGAAGAAGAAATATGCAGCCAACTCTCAGATGCTTCTGACAACTGTCTGCAAGTCTTAGATGAAGTCCTAGTTTTTGATCTTGGGGCTAGGTCTCCTATTTTTTGGATTCCTTTCTTTGCGCTCGTCGTGAACTTTGTAGTACTTACAGGGTTTATGGGCTTCAGCATTGGAAAACTATTGATGGGTATCCGCGTTGTTAGCCGAGAAAATAGGAAATTACCTGGATTGACTTCTGCGGTTGGGCGTACTTTGCCCTGGATAGTGGTTACAGCAATTCCTCAAATTGGTTTAGGTTTACTTTTAGTAGAAGTTGCGCTCGTCATCTCGTCTTCTGAGAATAGGCGTCTTGGCGATCGCATCGCTGGCACAATAGTCATTAGCCGATCAACGCTCCAAGAGAATTAGAGCGTTGGCATCGTAAATGGTATAAATGATGCAGGAACTATGGTAAGTTACCAATGAGTAACTTACGCAATCTTGAGAGAAACGGTGAACTCTTGAAATCCTCAATAACTACAATCTTCGTACTACTTATCTGCTTGTCTTGTAGCGGTGGTAACAGTAATACATCATCTGAAGAAACAATTACTGGCATTCAGGGCGGACAGCAAGTAGTGAGCCAAGACATAATTGAAGCCGCCCAAGCCCAAAGAGACAACAAGAGCGAGACCATTGAAGAAATTGCGGAAGAAGTAGGTGTTCTTTCTGTTGAAGAAGTCGAAGTTGAAGATCTCGTCACAGAAATAGAAGAAGAAGTTGAAGAAGAAGAAATAGACGTCGCCACCGCAGAAGAAGATCCACTAGAAGGAATCTTGAACGCTTTGTCTGTTTTCACCACATGCATTGAGGAAGAAGGATTTGAATTCGTTGGTGTTCCTGGTCAACCTGGTCCAGACGGTGAAATCCTTGACCCTGCCGATATAGAACCGGGTTACATTGAAGCACTTCAAAAATGTGCAACTGAAAGCAACATTCTTGAATCGTTTCAGTCTTATTCGGATGCTCAAGCTAATTTAACTACTGAACAAATCGCTGAAATCAACTTTGGTCTACCGGTTTTCCAAGAATGCATGGAGCGCCTCGGTTGGGAGGTTGAAGAACCTGTCCCCAACGAGCGCGGGCTACTTGAATTTGGTCAAAATGGAACCGGACTTACCCCGCCTGAAGGCACAGACAATCTTGACCCTGAAGATATTGGCTCATGCCGTAACGAAGCTCAGATTTATACAACAGAGAATTACGTAACAGAGGAAGAGTAGTTATCCCTATGAATAAAAAGCAGATATGGACGTTGAGTTCTATCGGAGTAGTTGCAGTTGTTCTTGTAGGTTTATTCGTCTGGCCAGGTGTTGGCGGCGACAGTGACTCTTCTTCGAGCGTAAACGATGGACCAACTTTTGTTGTTGCTCCGGTTGAATTGAGAACACTTTCTGACGACATAACTGTGCGCGGCGAGATCCGCAGAGATCAGCTTCAGCGAATTACTTCAGGAGTTGACGGACAAGTAAGTTCTGTCCTTGTTGATGATGGCGACACAATAAACGCCGGTGACGTTCTTTATGCCATTGATGGTCGCGCTGCTGTTGCAGTTGATGGTGAATTCTCGTTTTTTCGTCGATTAGATGTTGGGTCCGATGGTCCAGATGTGCTGCAACTTGAAACAATTCTTTCTTCCGAAGGTTATGACGTTGGGGTTGTTGATCAGCTCTACACTGAGTCAACTCGTGCCGGGCTTCGGGAGTGGCAAATTGATCGTGGGTATGGAGGTGCTAGTCCGGAGCCGAACGAGAACATCATTGTTTCACTTAGCTCTAACTCTGCCGGATACACCATCGGAGCGAAAAACACAGTAGCTATTGAACTTCAACCAAGTGTCCCTAATCAAGAATTGGTCTCCGAAAGCACAGGGTCACTTGGAGGGGGAAGTCTTTACGTTAAAAGAGAGATTCGTAATCAATTCTTAGGAGCAGAAAGCTTAGTTTTCCAAAACAACGGTCCAGTCATTCAATCAGATAGGCCAGAGGTTGAAGTGACAGTAAATCCATCTTCGGTTACTGAAGGAGCAACTGCAACCTTTACCTTTACTTCGGATATCGCTATGCCCGCTGACACCGTTGTTGAGTACATCGTCACAGGATCCGCTACCGCTGATGACGACTATGAAGACGATCCTTTAGATGGAAGTTTTATTTTTCCGCAAGGTGCAACAAGTTACACACTTGATGTCACAACATTGACTGATGAAGTAATAGAAAACGTCGAAGAGTTAACCATTGAAGTCGGAAATGGTTTTGTTATCAACGAAGACGACGCCTACATACCTGGTCCGCTCAATGAGGCAACCCTTGAAATCACTAGCCCTGCAGGAGATGTACAGACCATTGAAGTAAGAGCTACCACTGTTTCAACCTCCGAAGGAGGGAATCTCACTTTTGAATTTGAAACGGATCTCGTACGAAATGAGGAAACCACAATCACTTTTTCTGTCTGGGGCACCGCAACAAGCGGTTCCGACTATTTTGCCGAAGATCTTGAAGTTGACCTCCCAGCCAATGCGGAAACAGTGACCGTCACATTTCAAACTCGGGACGATAAATGGGTAGAGCAAGATGAGACTCTTTGGGTGACTATCACCTCAAATCCCGATGAAGATTATGTCATTGGGGCTCAAGAATCTACTTTAGGAACAATTGAATCAAATGATATGCCGGAGTTAACAATCGAGGGCGGCGGGAACGTTGGAGAAGGAGGGAACGCTCAGTTCACAATAAAAGCAGACCAACCAGTAGTTGAAGACACCTCAATTAACTATCAGCTACGCGGAAGCGCTTCTCCCGGTTCAGACTATAAAGAACTCCCTGGCACAGTAGTAATGCTTGCCGGAGAGAGCGAAGTTACCGTTCAGATTGAAACTATAGACGATGACGTAATTTTTCTTCCTGGAGATATGGTCGTGGCTTCTTGGCCAGCACGAATCGGAACGGTTTCAGTTGATGATGGAGAATTCATTCTTCTTGGCCAGCAAGTTCTCACATTAACAGAACCCGACTTCACGATTACCTTAACTTTGAACCCAACAGATAGAGGAAATCTTGAGGTTGGAATGGAAGTAGAAGTTGAACTACAAGCAAGCGACCAAGACGCCGTTCCGGGAGTCATCATAGAACTAGACGAAACTGCGACAGTGAGCGCTGACGGGTCCGAACGATACGAAGGCGTAATAGAAACCTCCGAGAGTCTTGATGCAGTTGACGGCGCAAACGTGAACGTTGATGTCACACGTGAAGAAAAGATTGATGTAATAACTGTTCCAGTTGCTGCAGTTCTTCAAGATGGACAAGGAAACGACGTTGTCAGAGTTGTATTGAGTGATGGAACAACAACTCAAGTGAGAGTAGAAGTTGGACTCTCTGAAGGAGCGTTCGTAGAAATCACTGAAGGCCTTACTGGCAATGAGCTGGTACTGGTGGAAACATAATGAACTCAACTGGGTTAAAGGATCCCAACCCGGTAAATTCCCGTCAGACGCAACTCTTCTGTTTAAACAACGTCTACCGAATTTACGGTGAAGAACCAGTAGCTGTTCATGCTTTAGATGGAGTTTCTTTAGATATCCACTCCGGCGACTTCATGGCAATAATCGGTCCTTCTGGATCAGGAAAATCAACATTACTGGGACTTCTTGGTTGTCTCGATTTACCTTCCCGCGGGTCAATAAAAGTTTCTGGCACGGAAGTCACAGAGTTAGACGATGGTGCACGTTCTAAGTTGCGGGGCGACTCTATCGGATTTGTTTTCCAACAATTTCACCTAATTCCTCATCTAACAGCCTTAGGGAACGTAGCAACCGCTCTTCTCTATCGTGATTTAACCAAAAGTGAAATAAATCAACGCGCATTACAGGCCCTTGACACCGTTGGTTTAGCCGAACGCCACGATCACCGACCAGTTCAAATGTCTGGAGGAGAACAACAACGAGTTGCTCTGGCGCGAGCAATAGTTACCGACCCACTCATGATTTTGGCTGACGAACCAACAGGTGCTCTTGACACGAAAAACGCAAAAATGGTAATGGATATTTTCAAAAATCTTCAAGATCAGAATCGTGCAGTTGTTCTCGTAACCCACGATCTTGAAATAGCTGAACAGATGGACCGAGTTGTTTCTATGCGAGATGGAAAAATTATTGCAGATGATCTACGCGGCGAACGCAAACAATCATTACAAGATACTTTTTGGGAATCCGGCAACGGTTCCAAACTCGAGTAGATATGAACTGGTTTCGCGAGATACTCAATGTCGCTATTAGCGGCCTAACGGCAAGAAAAGTCCGTACTTTACTCATCATGCTCGGCCCAGTGTTGGGTGCAGCAGGTATTGTCGCTGCCGTTGGGTTAAACGAATCCGCTAAAGGCGATGTTCGTCAGACTCTAGAAAGACTTGGCACGAACTTGATTGTCGCTTCTGCAGACGGATCTTTCTCTGCAGGTCAAGCACCTACCCTCCCTGAAGAAGCTGTTGAAAGAACTATGAATGTATCCACAGTTGATCGAGCAGCTGGAATTACCGAAATAGGCAGCCTCACTGTTCTTCCTTCTCAAGGTGGGAAAGATTTTTTTCGAACGATTCCGATTCCAGTATTAACTAGCGATCAAAACCTTCTTGACGTCTTAGACGCCAAAATGCTTCACGGGCGATTTATTAATGGGGCCGACGAAGATAACATCTTTCGCTCTGCAGTGATCGGCCAAGATCTCGCTAACGACTATCAATATCTTCCTGGTGAGGTGCGAACTATAGACGTAGATGGTGAAACCTACGGGATAGTTGGTGTTCTAGAGAACGTTGATCTCGTACCAAAGCTCGACACCGCGGTGATAATCCCTAAATCTGCTGCTGAGGAAGACTTTGATGTTGAGCAAAAACCAACCACGCTTTATGTGAGAGCAACTGACGGGAACGTTGATTCAACAGCAGAAGCTTTACCTATGGCCATTAACCTCGGAGGTGACGAAGCAGTTACTGTCGCTGTTCCTTCTGATTTACTTGAAGCGCAAGGAGCTGTGGATACCACTCTCAGGAATATTCTTTTCTTAATGGGTGGTTTAGCACTACTTGTTGGTGGAGTTGGAATAGCGAATGTTATGTCTATTTCTGTCATTCAGCGCTCCGGAGAAATCGGTATTCGTCGCGCTCTTGGTCATACAAAAATGACAATAGCTTTACAGTTCGTCCTTGAAGCTCTGTTTGTGGGTGTTCTAGGAGGAATCGCAGGAGTCGTAACCGGGGTGTGCGTTATTTATCTTGTATCTTCAATTCTTGGATGGATCGCGACACTAAACATTCCTCTTTTCTTAGTTGCGGGAGGCATGGCTTTAATTGTCTCAGTGATCGCCGGCTTGTACCCAGCTTGGAAAGCAGCTCGCCTAGAGCCGCTTGAAACATTGCGTTTAGGCTAAATAGATAAGTTATGTCTGATCTATTACTTTGCGACTTCGTAAACGGCGCTCTAGGTGAAATTCGATTGCTTCGTGGGCGATAGATTCAACTTCTGCACACACTTGTTCATCTTTGACTGCTAATGCCATACTGAGTCCGCCTCCGAGGATTGAACGCATAACTGCTACAGATCCTTCTGAGACAGCTCGACCTCGACGGCATTTTTCACAAAGCACTCCCCCTTCGTGATAATCAATGGATACGAGTGGCCCATTTGAGTCGCAACGTGTGCACCTGTCTAGCTGGGGTTCTAACCCTTCGTGAGTGAGAAGTTTTAAGAAAAAAGCTGGCACAACCAATGGAGCTGGATCGCTATCCAAAGTCTTTAGTGCGCCAACCAGCATTTCATACCTTCTTGTGTCGCTCACCTGATCTAAAGCGAAATGATCCACTACTTCGAGCATCGCAGAAGCATTAGCGAACAAGTTCGGGTCCGTGCGTAGATTTGCGAATCGATCAAGTGTTTCTGCTTGAGTGACTATTCCGAGTTCGCCTCTTCCTTCAAACATTTGGAAGGCCACATGACTCGTCAACTCGAGTCTTCCACCAAACTTGCTTTTTGTTTTTCGAACACCCTTAACTACTGCTCTGACTTTTCCATGTTCTGCGGTGAGTAAAACCACTATCCGGTCTGATTCTCCTAATCGCCATCCACGAAGCACTACCCCTTTGTCGTTGTATTGGCTCATAATTAGGTTTCAGATACTCCGCCATAGCGACGATCCCGATCTTGATACTCTTTGATCGCCGTAAAAAGATTTTCACGTCGAAAATCAGGCCAAAGCACTTCTGAAAATACAAGTTCACTGTAAGCGATTTCCCATAGAAGGAAATTTGACACCCGGTACTCCCCTGAAGTGCGTATCACGAGATCTGGGTCCGGAATAGTCGAATCGTAAAGATAACGATTTATGGTTTTTTCCGTTATACGTGTGGAAGACATTCCTGTATCAACAATTTGTTTTACAGCATCAACGATTTCAGCTCGTCCTCCATAATTGAATGCAATGGTGAAAGTAAGTCCAGTATTTTTCTTTGTCAGGTTTTCTGCTTCTTCCATGCGACGTATTAATCGTTTCGGAACTTGGCGATTTCTGCGGCCGATAAATCGTATGCGTACATTTCGCTCGTGCAATTCGTCTTGTCTTTCTAAAAGAATTTTTTCGTTGAAGTTGAGAAGAAACTGCACTTCTTCTGAAGGTCTTGCCCAGTTTTCTGTTGAAAAGGCAAACACGGTGAACCATTTGACTCCGAGATCATCTGCTCCTTCGAGAACATCCATTAGGGATTGTTCTCCGGCGGTATGGCCTTCAGTGCGGGGCAATTTACGTTTTTCCGCCCAGCGCCCATTTCCATCCATCACTGCTGCGATATGGGTTGGAACCCTTGAGGGATCTAAGTCAGAAATCTTCACATATGAAACTTACCTTCTCTTTTACCAATGAGCCGCACCTTAAGCACCAAGAATTGAAGTTAACCATCTACTCTCTAGTCATGGCTTTGCAGAATGTTTCACATATCGCTCTTGAAGAAGTATGTAGCAACTTGCCTAATGGTGGAGAAAGACGTCCAGGCCAAGAAGCAATGACTCGCATGGTTGCTGCATCAATCGCTGAGGAAAGCCATCTCGTCGTACGAGCAGGAACTGGAACAGGTAAATCCTTAGCTTATTTGTTGCCTTGTATCCTTTCTGGAAAATCAACGATTGTTGCAACCGCTACAAAAGCTCTCCAGGATCAATTAGCCCAGAAAGATCTTCCTTTTCTTCAACTACATCTGGATACACCTTTTTCATTTTCTGTTCTAAAAGGGCGTTCAAACTATGTGTGCCGTCAACGACTCTTGGAATATGAATTATCAGATCAACAGCAATCCTTTGATGAACCCAGTATGGGAGTGAACGAGGAACACATAAATTCAATAATTGAATGGGCGAACGACACGGTGACCGGTGACCGGTCAGAACTTTCTTTTGAACCAAGTAACGCCACTTGGGAAAAAGTTAGTGTGACTTCTAATGAATGTCCGGGGAGAAACAAATGCCCGAGTGGCGGAAGCTGTTTTGCGGAAACTGCTAGAGATTCTGCAGCTGCAGCCGACATAGTCGTAACTAATTTGCATCTTTACGCCTTAGATATTTCCTCAGAGAATTCTTTTCTCCCCGAACACGAGGTTGTTGTTCTTGATGAAGCACACAAAGTTGAAGAGATTCTTTCTTCGTCATTAGGTTTTGAGATCCATCAAGGAAAATTTCGTTCTCTTCTTCGAGAAGCAAGTTCTGTTCTTTCATCATGTCCAGAGTTGCAAAATGTTGGTGAATTAAGTGAAATATTTGACGAGGCTTTGTCTCAGCATTTAAACAAGCGTGTTATACCGCCTGAAGACGCAGTTCTTTCCGACGCTCTTGATTTAGCGGAAACTCGTTTGGTGTCTTTAGCGTCGGTGTTAAGAGATCTGCCAGATGCCGAAACTCTGGATCTTGGAGCAAGAGTAACAAGAGTCGTCCAGTTGATCGAGTCACTTTTAGAAAATGTGCGAGTAGCCAGATGGCTTGAAGATGAATTCGTGGCATGGGTTGAGCCTCTCTATGGTCGCCCTTGCTTAAAAGTTGCTCTTATTTCTGTAGATCACATTCTCAACGAGAATTTGTGGCCAGTACGGACTGTAGTTTTAACAAGCGCTACCGTTCCGGCGAATCTTGCTATCAGATTGGGTCTTGAAGAAGAAGACTTTAATTATGAAGATGTTGGCAGCCCTTTTGACTTTGAAAATCAAGCGCTTCTCTACTGTGCTTCTCATCTCCCAGACCCACGTGCGGAAAACTACCGTGATGCTCTTCACGATGAGATTGAGCGTCTAATTATCGCAGCTGGAGGGCGGTCTTTAGTCTTATTCACTAGTCGTCGCGCTCTTGACGAAGCAACTACCTATCTTCGCCCACGACTACCTTGGACGGTTCTTCATCAAGATGATCTTCCTAAACCAGCTTTGATAGCCGCTTTCGCTCGAGAAGAAGAGTCCTGTCTTTTCGGAACAAAAGGGCTATGGCATGGAATAGACGTCCCTGGACCTTCATGTTCTTTAGTAATTATCGATCGGATACCTTTCCCGAGCCCTGTTGATCCCTTGCTTAGTGCACGTAGAGAAAAGGTGGGAGATAAATCTTTTAACGAAATAGATCTCCCGATAGCTGCAACTGAACTATCTCAAGGAGTGGGAAGGTTGATTCGGTCTACATCCGATTTCGGGGTTGCTGCAGTTCTGGATTCTAGATTGGCTAAGAATCGAAGTTACCGAGGGCAACTGATTGAAGCCTTACCTCCCATGACCCGCACCGTAGATCAAGAATCTGTTCTCTCTTATCTTGAACGTATTGAAACTCGCACCTAGTAACCCAAACGATTTAATGACCGAGGTTGTCTCTGCCAGTTCTTATCTACTCTGACAAAAAGTTCAAGAAATACTTCTTCAGGTAGATGCTGGCGAGCCTTGGTTCCAACTTCTTTGAGAACTAAACCCTTTTTCCCGATAACTATCCCTTTTTGCGATTCACGTTCCACAAGAATTTCGCACCGAATCCGCGGCCACTCCCACTCTGTCACTCGTGTAGCAATTGAATGCGGAAGTTCTTCTTTTACTATGGCCAAAAGTTGTTCTCGCACGAGTTCAGCAACCCAAAAAGCTTCAGGGTTATCTGTGATCATTTCGTCTGGATAATATTGTGGCCCCTCAGGCAATTGTTCCAATATGTAGTTGACTAATTCTTCTACTCCTTGGCCTGTCTTAGCTGAGATCGGAAAATATTGTTCAAAATCAAATCCAGCTGCTTCCGAAAGTTGCGTAAGGATTCGGTCTTGACCTGCTTTGTCAATTTTGTTCAGCACTAAAACTGTTCGGGCTTTAGGTAATGTTTCGGCTATCAGACGGTCACCTTTCCCAATACCCCCATCTGCATCTACCAAAAAAAGAACAACATCCATATCCGGTAACGACCCTCGAGCGGTGGCGTTAAGTCTCTCTCCCAGGAGTGTGTGTGGTTTATGTATCCCAGGGGTGTCACAAAATACTGCCTGAGTGTTATCCCGGTTTAACACTCCGCGGATTTCCGTTCTCGTAGTTTGTGGTTTGTCAGAGACAATTGTTACTTTCGTTCCCAGTATCTGATTCAACAACGTTGATTTACCTACATTTGGTCGACCAATCAGCGTGATGAAACCTGACCGAAAATCTTTAACTTGTTCTGTCATTTTTTATCAAGTCCATGATCTTGGAGAATTTTTTGCTGCCGTTTTTCCATTATCAGCTTTTCGTCTTCTTCCGCATGGTCGTATCCCAGGAGATGCAAAATTCCATGAATTAGCAGTAAAGAAAGTTCAGCTTCATAGGAGTGATTGGTTGCCTGTCGGTCCGCTACTTTCGGGCAGATAACGACATCTCCGAGTAAAAGAAATTCGTCTTGGTCATCTGATTTCTTAGGATCATCAAGAGGGAACGCTAAAACGTCCGTAGGCCCTGTTTTATTCATGTGTTGAGCATTTAAATCTGCCATAGGTTCTTCGTCTAGAAAATAAATGTTTACTTCTATGAGACGATCACCTAAACCTTCTTCTTCTAAAACAGCGATTGCGAGACCTACGATTTCTTTATTTTTGGGCGTAAGTTCAGCTGAAGGTTCTTTTTGTTCGTCAACAAACACCACATTAAGAGTGCTGCTGCTTTTAGTCATTTTTTTTACGTCTCTGCATCCGCCGGTCATACGCATCAACTATGTCTTGGACGATGCGGTGTCTGACTACGTCTCGACTTGACAGATTTACAAAAGAAAGATCTTTTATTCCAGAAAGCGTTTCTTCAAGTCCGTCCAATCCGCTACGGCCACCAGGTACATCCACTTGAGTTGCATCTCCAGTCACCACAACACGTGATCCAAATCCGATGCGCGTAAGAAACATTTTCATTTGTTCAGGCGACGTGTTCTGCGCTTCGTCAAGTATCACGAATGCGTTGCTTAATGTACGGCCTCGCATGAACGCTAAAGGAGCTACTTCAATCTGCCCTCGTTCCAGAAGACGTGTTGCCGTTTCGTGATCAAGCATTTCAAACAAAGCGTCATATAGGGGTTTCAAATATGGGTCAACTTTTGCCATCAGATCTCCGGGTAAAAATCCGACTCTTTCTCCTGCTTCAACCAGAGGGCGGGTAAGGATTATCCGATCAACTTGTTCGTTTTTGAGAGCCCTCACTGCCATTGCTACAGCAAGCCAACTTTTTCCAGTGCCAGCAGGACCCACTGCGAAAGTTATGACTCCATCTCGAACCGCTTCAAAATATCTCATCTGTCCTGATGATCTTGGCCGAACAGACTTTCCGCGAGCAGTTCGAAGTATTTCCGTAGTGAGAACTTCAGAAGGTTGCTCGTCTGCTTTGATCATGTCTATTGTTCGGTCCAAGACACGCGAATTGAGTTCATGCCCATTCTCAAGAAGGTGAACGAGTTCATTGAATAAACGACCAACGACATCTACCTCTTGCCCATTTACCGTGACCTCATTACCACGTACCGAAATCATTGCTTGAGGAAAAGCTGCTTCTATTTGTCGGAGAAGCCCATCGCGCTCCCCTACGAGTCCAACCATCAAATCATTGCTTGGCACACTTAATTTAAGATTCGTCATATAGATCTCAAACGATAACTAGCGAAAAGAGGTTCTGAAGATTTTTCACTTTTTCTTTTTCCTTTGTTTCTTTCGTTTGAGCATATTACGAGGTGATCTCTTTTTTTTCTTTCGTTCAGCCTCTACCTCTGCTTGCATTTGAGGCGCAGCGGCATTAACAATTCCTTCTACTGATTCAAGTAAGTGTGCGATGCTGTCATCCTCACCTAAACCGGCTGGTTCTTCGGGTGTAGCCGGGGTGATCAGTGTTCCGTGACTCCAGTTGACATCAACTGTTCTTCTTTCGTAAGAAGAGCAGTTCTCAGGACAACGCCACGGGGCTTCTGGAGCTAAATCAAGGTTGCACTTGCGCACAGTATCCCCATTGGGATAGGTGCGACTCTCAAATTGCTTACATTCTTGACGCATCGGCATGGCTTTAGAACCTTAGCAACTACCGGCGTTTAGAGCGACTAACCGACTGAACCTTCCATTTGAAGTTCAATTAGTCGACTCCATTCAACAGCGTATTCCATGGGTAAAGTCTTCGTCACTGGCTCTATGAAGCCATTGACCACTAAAGACATTGACTGTTCTTCAGTCAACCCTCTACTCATTAAATAAAAGAGTTGATCATCCGCTACTTTTGAGACCGTTGCTTCATGTCCAATTACAGCGTCTGAAGAACCAACTTCCATATACGGGTAGGTATCTGAGATGCTGTCATCGTCAAGTATCAGAGCATCGCATTGCACATGACTCTTGCATCCATAAGCATCTTCTTCGACTCGAACAAGCCCGCGATAACTTGAGCGTCCTCCGTCTTTTGAGATTGATTTAGAAACTATTTTTGATGTGGTCTCTGGCGCAGCGTGTGTCATTTTCGCACCCGCATCTTGATGTTGGCCTGCGCCTGCGTAAGCGACAGAAAGAACCTCTCCTGAAGCTTTAGGTCCGGCCATTACTACCGCCGGATACTTCATGGTCAAGCGAGAACCTATATTCCCATCAATCCATTCCATATGGCCTTCTGCTTCAACCCGAGCACGTTTCGTCACCAAGTTGTAGACATTAGATGACCAATTTTGGATTGTTGTGTAGGTGACGCGAGCTGATTCTTTAACTACGATTTCAACCACTGCAGAATGTAGTGAGTCTGTGCTGTAAACCGGAGCAGAACAACCTTCAATGTAATGAACTTCAGAGCCCTCATCAGCAATAATGAGTGTTCTTTCAAATTGGCCCATGTTCTCTGCGTTGATACGGAAATAGGCTTGTAACGGCATTTCCACTTTCACGTCTGGTGGGACATATATAAACGAGCCTCCGCTCCACACTGCTGAATTTAAAGCTGAAAATTTGTTGTCATTTGGGGGTATCACTCGCCCGAAATAAGCTTTGACTATCTCCGGGTGTTCCCTTAACGCCGTATCCATGTCACAAAAGATCACGCCTTGTTGTTCTAAGTCTTCTCGGTTGCGGTGATACACAACTTCTGATTCATACTGAGCGGTTACGCCAGCCAGGTACTTTCGTTCGGCTTCTGGTATTCCTAATTTTTCGTACGTGTCTTTTATCGCGTCTGGAACGTCTTCCCAATCTTCAGAAAGAGACTCTGTTGGTTTGATGTAGTAGTAAATATCATCAAAATCGATTTCGGTCATATCTCCGCCCCACCATGGCATAGGACGATCAAGGAAACGTTGGTGAGATTTGAGACGGAAATCCCGCATCCATTCCGGTTCGCTTTTCATCCATGAAATTTCTTGGATGAGTTTTTCATCTAAGCCTTTTGTGGGTTTGTAGACGTAGTCTTCTTCGTCGCTCCAACCAAGCTTGTATCGACCAAGATCAACTCCGATATCTGCGCTATTCACAATCAGGCCCTCTCCATGATTTGGCTATTTCTCCTATACAGATAGTAACAATATCTCATGGTTTATCCTAAAAAACGCATAGATATTTTAGTCACTAGATAAATACTGTCGATCTAGCCAACCCAGAAGTATTGCTATTGCTCGTGGGTCGTGGCGTAAATGGTGACCTGCCCCACTAATCATTCTTAGATCACAATTTTCATGTGCCCCGGCTATAGCGCGTGCGTCTAAAGGAGGCACTATTTCGTCATCTGTTCCATGTACGAGAAGTAAGGGGTTCGGAGAGAACATTTCAGCAGATTTTTCTGCAGATATTTTTGACAAAGATGATTTCCAATCATCAAAATCTTCCAGTGCAGATGAATCATTAATCAGTCCAGCGTCACGTGCATGCAGTAGTAGTCTGCGTGGATTCTCTGCCCAGTCATTGAAATCTGCTGGAGTAGCTAATGCCGCTACTCCTTTGATTCTGTGATCATCTGACGCTGCTGCTAAGGAAAGAGCTCCACCTGTTCCGAAACCTGCAAGCCATATTGGTCCCACTTCTTCAAATGTTGAGAGATACGAAACAGCTGACTTTAAGTCTTCGCGCCATCCTTCAAGGCTAAAAAATCCTTCTGATTCCCCCATGCCTCGGAGGTAGGGAACCATCGCGACCCACCCCATTTCTTGAGAAATTCTTTCGGCTAATTCAGGAAGCGTGTCTGGAGAGTTCGCTCCACCGGTTTCTCCGGTAGGAAACCCATGCGTGATAACCAAGCCCGGGCTTGTTTTTTCAGTGTCTTCCGGAAATAGAAGACTGGCTTCTAGAGATAACCCTTCTGAAAGAAAATTATGTGTCGTCACTGAAATCAATCAATTCGTTTCATCTGTTCACGAAACTGTTTTCCTCGTTCAACATAAATCTGTGCATTCATCAAGTTAGCTTCTTCAGGGACCACTCCTTCTCGAACTGTTGCGGGAACTCCCAGTGCCATTGAATACGGAGGAATAATGGTTCCGTTACGCACCATTGCATTAGCACCAACTATTGACCCGTAACCAACTACAGCTTCATGAATTACGACAGCTCCTACCCCGACAAGCGCCTGGTCTTCTATAACGCATCCTTCTAGATGGCAAAGGTGTCCAAGAGTTACGTCTTCACCAACAATCGTTGGGAGTTCTGCAGTGCAATGAAGTACAGCATTGTCTTGAACAGAAGATCGAGCCCCTATTGAGATAAGAGAATCGTCTCCTCTGATAACTGCGTTTGGCCAAACACTTGCTTCTGGCCCTATTTCTACATTCCCAATGATCACTGCTTCAGGGTGGACATAAGCAGTTGGGTCGATTCGAGGTACAAGTTCACCGAGGCTATATACGGGCATTAGTTGGCTCCTCGGAATTGGCCATATTTTCCTCCAAGAAAAACTAATGGCGAGCCAACATCTTTATATATAGCTTCCTCAACTAAACCAGAAACAAAAAAATGGTCCCCTGCTTCGGACACCTCGTGAATTGAACAATCTATGTTGGCGAGACAAGAAGGAATCATTGGAGAACCAGATGCCATCGGTTCCCATTCTGTTCCTTCCCACGGATCTCTTTCTTTCTGGAAAAAACCGTTCGAAAGATCAGCCTGTTCGTCTGAAAGAATATTCACACCAAAAGAACCCGATTTCTCTATTCTTTGCCAAGTATGACTACCCGTACCAATGAAGAATCCAACTAAAGGAGGGCTCATAGAGACTGACGTAAAAGAACCGATAACTATCGCTAACGGTTCAGTTTCATCCATCCCAGTAACAAGAGTTACTCCAGTGGGATAACGGCCCAAAACTTTTCTGTACAGATCTCCCTCAATTGTCATTTTTAACCTTTAAGTAGACAACTATTCACTTTAAGACTACATAACTGTTTCTCAGGTCGCGATAAAGCTCGTGGGCTGAAAGCAGTGAAGCAACACAACTTGCTCGTTACTAACAGGTAACTTACCATTCTAGTTATGGCAAAACATGCTGATGGTTACGAGTTAAAAGATGGCATTTCTGTTGTGGTTAATTCCGAATGCCCTACTTGCCAATTAACTTCAGATCTTTTAGTTGAACTTGGAACTAACGGTCATGTGGAAATCTTTTCACAAGACGATCCGTCTTTTCCAACTTCAGCCGAATGGGTTCATGACGATAGCGAACTGTCTTTCAGTTGGCATAACGATGTTGAAGCTGTTCCCACTCTTATCCGTGTCGTCAATGGAAAAGAAGTTGAAAGATTAGCGGGATGGAACAGAAAAGAATGGGAGAGATTACTTGAAATGGAGAACCTCGCTCCGGATCTCATTGACCATAAACCTGGTTGTGGTTCACTTTCCGTATCTCCGGATCGAGTTGACGAGCTTGAAATAAAGTTTGGTGGAAGAACATTTATTTCTCGCCAAGTAGCGATCGCTTCTCTTGAAGATGAAATGGAAGCAATGCATGACCGTGGTTGGAGTGATGGATTACCTGTGGTCCCACCTACTGAAGCGCGTGTGAACCGAATGCTTGCTGGAACGTCAAGAAACTCTGATGACATCGTTGCAATCATTCCACCAAATCTTGCGGAATGTTCAGTAGAAAAAGTAGCAATCAATGCCGTCATGGCTGGATGTCTTCCTGAGTATCTTCCCGTGGTGATTGCCTGCCTTGAAGCTATCTGTACCGATGAGTTCAATATGCATGGAGTTTTAGCGACGACGATGGGTGTAGGTCCTATTTTTATTGTTAGTGGACCTATTACTGAACGCTTAGGTATGAATTCTGGAATCAACGTTCTCGGGCATGGGAATCGCGCTAACTCCACGATTGGTAGAGCTGTTCAACTTGTTTTGAAGAATGTTGGTGGTGGGGCACCTGGAGGGATTGACCGAGCAACTCTTGGCCATATGGGAAAGCAAGGTTTCTGTTTCGCTGAAGCTCCTTCACCTTGGGAAAATTTAGCTGAAGGGTTCGGATTCTCTTCAGAACAGAACACAGTTACTGCTTTCACAGGGGAAGGCCCACGTATTCTCGTTGATCAAAAGAGCAGAAACCCAGAGTCATTGGCGAGATCTTTGGCTGATGGATTACGGTCAACGATTTCAACACGAATGGTTTTAGGCATGGACGCCATGTTGGTTATCTCTCCAGAGCATCTCAGCCGGTTTACTGACGCAGGTTGGAGTCGCTCACAGTTTATTGAAAAAATGACTGAACTCTTGATGGTTGATACTGACGAAATAATTGAAGGCGCCGGAGGGATTGAAGACGGCATCCCTTCAGCTTTTGGAGGAAATCAATTACCAAAATTTCGCCCCGGAGGCCTTTTGGTAGTTCATGCTGGTGGACCTGCAGGACTCTTTTCAGCCATAATTGGTGGATGGTTAAATGGAGCTAAGGGAAGCGACCCAGTTACAAAGGAGATAACCCTATGAATCAAACATTATCTGTACTTGATCCCACTTCTGAGGACCGCTCTCCAGAAATCCAGTTAAGTGAACGAATTAAAGGTATCGAAGGCTCAACAATAGGATTGCTTGATATCTCAAAACCCAGAGGCGACGTTTTCCTTAACCAATTAGAGAAAAGACTCACAGAGCATGGGGCGACTGTTCTTCGATTCATGAAACCAACTTTCACTAAACCTGCACCCGTAGATCTTCGTTATGAAATTTCTAGTAAATGTGATGCAGTTATTGAAGCTCTCGCTGATTGAGGTTCCTGTACGACATGCAGTGTGCATGACATAAGTAACTTAGAAAAAGAAGGCCTTCCAGGAGTATTCGTGGCTTCCGGACCTTTTATTGATGCCGCCGAAACTCAATCAAAGGCGGTTGGAATCGATGTATCTCGTATCTTTGTTGATCACCCGATACAAGATAGAACTGATGAAGAAATGATCGCACTTGCTGATTCTGCTTTTGACGACCTTGTTAAGGCTCTAACCCAGTAATTTCAAGTTTGAGGTAGAGACAGAGTGTCGCCCTCAGAGGTAGCTAAACCATCAGAAATAACAGTAGAAGCAACCCTCTCTGCTCTTTTTGGATCCAATGGCCATCCCATGATTTCTGCTAATTCACTTTTTTTAATTGGCTTTTTTCTTAAAGCGGCTACTAATTTTCCGCGCCCTTGACGATCCGATCCTTCAAATTTAGATTGAGTCCCACTCACTCCTGCTGACCCTTTAGCTGGATCAACTCCAATACCTTGCCAAGAACAAGAACTATGTATCGGACACTTTTCGCATTTCGGGTTTTTAGAACGGCAAACCATGGAACCAAAATCAAGCACTGCCTGATTCCAACCCCATCCCTCTCCTAACGGAACAGAACGATCAGCCAACTCTTGGGCTTCTGCAGGTTTCAGACGACGTCCAGTCCACCTCGCAAGAACTCTTCCTACATTTGTGTCTACGACCGCCGAGTCTTGTTCATAGGCAAAAGCGAGAATTGCTCGAGCCGTGTACGGCCCTACACCAGGAAGTAATAAAAGTTCGTCAAGTTCTAACGGGACTTCCCCTCCATGATTATCTTTTATAGATTTTGCTGCTTGATGCAGTAGCACCGCTCTACGATTAAACCCCATTCCTTCCCATTGTTTTACCACTTCAGAAGTTGGCGCTACAGCACAACTTGTTGCTGTTGGAAATTCTTCTAGAAATGCCGGCCACTTCAAAAGAACTCGATCTATTTGAGTTTGTTGAAGCATCACTTCAGCAACTAACACAAACCATGGGTCCCGCGTTCTTCGCCACGGCAAGTCACGTAAATGTTCTGCGCCCCATACCAAAATATCAATGGGAAGAATTCGCGTAAGTTCCTTAGTGTTCACAGTATTGACAGTAGTAGGTCACAAAGAACATCTGCCATATGTCGTCAGAGTACTGATTCACTTGCTAGCGTCACCACTTGTGGCAACTAATCCTGACCTCAACATACAAATCCATCCAGTTTCGGGGGACCCAAGACCGTTAAAAGAATTTTTAACGAACTTCCCCCTTGCTGTTGTAGTACTGGATCCATACACCCACGAAAGTTCTTGGATTCTAAATACGGCTCGACGTGTTCTTTCAAATTTTCGAGGAGCAGATGTGAGAGTTGCTTATTTGGTTACAGGAACAGATTCTGATGGTGCTCAAAAATTTCTTGGTCCATTAGCAGAGGAAATCTTTGCTTTGGCAGATCCTGAACGGACCCTGGTCCGCTCCCTTGAACTATCCAATGTCCCGGCCTTCGTTGTCCTAAAACAGGATGGATCAGTTCTAGATTCAGCGGAAAATTGGGATCCTGAATCTTGGAGAAGAGTGGCAGAAAAACTATCTGAACTATCTTCTTGGTCGCGACCCGAGTTTCCCGCTGAAGGTGATCCCGCTCCATACGTTGGAACCCCTTCTCTTGGGTAGTTCATTCTTGGTGTCCTCTTGACTCGTTCAGTCGCAGTAGCTCCTTCTACTCGACCCGAAATGTTTGATGTCTTGTGTAAATCTGTACAAGACGCAGGCGCTAATCTCTGCACAGTTGAAGAAGCCGAAGGATTGATTTGGGCTGACCCATCAAAAGCCAATTTGTTTCCAGAAATTTCCGCGAGCGCCCCAAATCTGAAATGGATTCAACTTCCCTATGCCGGAATAGAGCCATTTATCCCTTACCTAGAAGATAAATGGACTTGGACATGCGGTAAAGGCATTTATGCACGCGAGGTCGCCGAAACCGCACTTTCTTTATCTCTAGGAGGTTTCAAAAATCTTCATGGCTACTCCAGGGCGACTTCCTGGGGAGAACCAATCGGTCGGGTTCTTGGCGACTCTCGGGTTTGCATACTTGGTGCAGGCGGAATTACTCAATGCCTGCTTCCCCTTCTTCAACCCTTTGGATGCGATATCACCGTTGTTCGACGACGATCCGAACCCCTAGAGGGAGCGAACCGAACGATAACAACTTCTCGCCTTTTTGAAATTCTTCCACGAATCGACCTTCTGATTCTTGCCCTCTCTCTTACCGAAGAAACACAGGGGATCATCAATAAAGAAGTTCTTTCTGCTCTTCCGAATCATGCTTGGATAGTAAATGTCGCACGCGGAGGACATATCGTCACCGATGATCTTTTGGAAGCTCTTCAACAGGGAACTATCGGCGGAGCAGCTCTAGATGTAACAACCCCTGAACCTTTACCCGATGACCATCCGCTCTGGAAAGAACCAAACTGTCTTATCACCCCCCATATTGGAAACACTCCAGAGATGGGTTTAAGAGTTCTCGGCCCATTCATTTCTGAAAACGTTAACCGTTTCTGCAACAACGAAGAACTGCTGGGTCTTGTAGACGTAAACCAAGGATATTAAAAATGGCAAATTTTGCTGGCTACATTCTTGGCGGAGTTTTCCTCATTGCCGGGGTTGCCAAACTACGTTCCCCCTTAGACACTCGTCGTTCCCTCCGTGACCTTGGTTTTCCTTTCCCTAAAGAAACAAGCATTGTCCTTCCTCTTGTTGAACTTTTAACCTCCGCTCTTTTATTCATTGATCCCGCTACTGGCGGACCATGCGCCGTAGCGCTACTAGTTGCATTCACTGTCTTGATTTTCAGTCGCCTTGCCGCAGGAAATAAAAACGGATGTGGTTGTTTTGGGGCTTGGTCCACTCGACCGCTGTCTTATAAAGACATTGTCCGAAATGTTGTTTTTATTATTCTTGGCGCAATTGCTACGCTCGGATGAGAAAATTCCACGAAGATTTGCTACCGTCCTGACGTTGTAACCACTATCTAGAAATTTTTCCGTGAACCCTCAACATTGTGCTCAAAAAACTGCAAGCGCTGTACAAGTGCTCGGCGCACGTTTCATGTTGGACCCTGTGACGTTCAAAACGGGACCTGAACTCGGACTACCAGAAGGTCTTCCCGGCTATGTCATGGGACGTTTCGGCACGATAGGAGATATTTCTGCAGAAGAAGCAAGTGACGCAGCTTGGTGCTGGAATCCATCTCAAATCAAAGAAAACTGGATTAAAGATTTCTCTCCATCTCAGGCTGGTGCCTTGTACGGTCAAATTTGCGCTGAACGCGGACGTGATTACCTCGATGGCTTCAGTGGAGCAGCTCGCTTAGTTGAGTTAGCTGAAAAAATAGTTGACTCCGCTGACGGAGAAAATGCACCCACTTTTACCGGGTGGCGTAATGTAAACCGTCCCGACGATGCTGAAGGTCGTTCCTATTTACTCATACAAGTTTTACGGGAACTTCGTTTCTGCAGGCATATTGTTGCTGCGAAAAGCCTTAACGTGTCGCCGGTAGGATTAGTAAAGTTAAAGAGTAGCTACAACATTAATTTGTTTGGATGGGGAGATTCTGATGATTCTCCGACAGCACAGGAAATTAGTGATGAAGTGGAATCTTTGACTGCAGAATCTTCAGGAAAAGACCACGAAGTCCTAGACGAAGACGAACGCAACGAATACGTTGAGTTAGTACTAGCTGCGCTCGCGCATGCTGACCAATAATTCAATCAAATAGAGAACACAACCAATAAAAATAAGGAGTTTGATTATGGATGGCCTAATGATGGACGTTCCTTTGTCCTTGATCCATTTATTCGATCGTGCCGAAAGGATCTTTCCAGAAAAAACTATTGTCACTGCCACACCTAATGGAAGAGAACGCCTCTCATACAAAGACTGGGCGACTCGCACACGAAAACTAGGAAGCGTGCTAGACCAGCTAGGAATTTCTGATGATGGCCGAGTAGCAACTTTTGGGTGGAACACTTCTCGCCATCTTGAACTTTATTTTGCTCCACCATGTAGTGGAAGAGTTGTTCATACTCTCAATATTCGACTTTTCCCAGATCAGCTGTCGTACATCGTTGATCATGCTGAAGACGAGGTCATTTTCCTTGACCATTCTGTTGCAGCTCTAATCTGGCCATTAATGGACGGATTCTCCACAGTTCGTCATGTGGTTCTGATGGATGATGGAGCTCCTGCTCCAGATGCAGATGCCATACGAGCGGAAGTGCACGATTATGAGGATCTACTAGCAGGAGCCGAACCCACTGAATGGAAACGAGTTGAAGAAAACCAAGCCGGTTCAATGATGTATACATCTGGCACTACCGGTAACCCTAAAGGAGTGGTTTACTCACACCGTTCAATGGTTCTCCATACTTTTGGAGCAATGATGGCAGACACCATAGGTGTATCTGAGAGAGATGTAGTGCTCCCAGTTGTTCCAATGTTTCATGCTAACGCTTGGGGTTTTGCTCATGCTGCAGTAGCTACTGGGGCCACAATCGTTATGCCAGGAGCCGATCTCAGTGCACCTTCCTTAGCAGACATCATAGAAACAGAAAAAGTGACAGTAGCCGCCGGCGTTCCAACCATTTGGATGGGTGTTTTACCAGAATTAGAAGGGAGAGATGTTTCGGCTCTTCGCGCTATCCCTTGTGGGGGCTCTGCAGTTCCAAAAGCTCTTTCTGAAGGTTTCCGTGAAGCTACTGGACTCCCAATACTGCAAGCATGGGGAATGACTGAGACCAGTCCGCTCGCTGCTGTTTGCAGCATCAAATCCACTCTTGACCATCTAAGTATTGATGAGAAAGCTGATCTACGAACTTCAATCGGACTGATTTCTCCTGGAGTTGATTTTCGTATTGCTGATGATGAAACCGATGAAGAGCAGCCGTGGGATGGAGAATCTCGAGGTGAACTTCAAGTTCGGGGACCATGGGTGGCGAAAGAGTATTACAACGACGAACGCGCCAATGAATCTTTCACTGACGATGGCTGGCTAAAGACAGGAGATGTCGCAACATGCGATTCCGAAGGCTACATAAGGCTCGTAGACAGAACAAAAGATCTAATTAAATCAGGCGGAGAATGGATTAGTTCTGTTGAATTAGAAAATGAAATCATGGCCCATCCTGATGTTGTTGAAGCTGCGGTAATTGGTGTGACTTCCACTAAATGGGGAGAACGGGCAATGGCATGCGTTGTCGCTGCTGAGGGCTCTTCATTAACAAGCGAAGACATTCTTGAATGGCTAGATGGTCGCATTGTGAAGTGGTGGATGCCTGATCGGGTGGAATTTATTGAAGAAGTACCAAAAACTTCTGTAGGTAAGTTTTCTAAAAAGACTTTACGCACCCAGTTCGCGGATGTAGTTGTTGACTAAGTGCAGGAAACTGCATTTAGATGATTGATTACAACATGTCATTCTTTATAGAATTGTGTTATTAATTTATTAGATTAAAAGTTGGGGAGATTCACGTGGAACTATTTAATGATTGGCTTGGAATGGCTGGTGGCGGGCAAGCCCTTGGGCGCTACGCACACTACTTAGGGGGTATCACCTGGATCGGCTTACTTTATTTCTTTAACTTCATTCAAGGAGCTGCTTTTGCAGAAATGGGTGAAGCAGCACGAGGTGAAGCGCTTCGAAAAATTACTTGGCGAACTCTTTGGTGGTTCCGTTGGGCAGCAGCTCTCACTTTGGCCAGTGGTATTTGGATACTTCTTCATCAAGATCCGAATCATTCCACCTACTGGAAATCTGCCTCAGGTATGGGTATTGCCTTTGGAATGATCTTCGGTACCACAATGGCAGCGAACGTTTGGATGGTTATTTGGCCAGCGCAAAAAATCGCTATCGGTTCTTCTGTCTCTGTTTCAGAAGGTGGAGAAGCAGATCCAGAAGCTCCAGCCGCTGCTAAACGTGCTGGTCGAGCAAGTCGTGTCAACACCTTGTTCTCTATTCCCCTTATCTTCTTCATGATGTGGCCAAGCCACTTTGGAGCGAATTTTGGTAGCCCAGAAGCTAGTACACGAATAGTGATCTGGATCGTCTTTGGACTTATTTGGGCTGTTATGGAACTTTCCGCCTTAGGAAAACTAGGCGGGTACGACAGTGCAATAAACAAGGTCGTTTTAGATAAGCATCAAGACACCATCAAGTGGGGATTTGCCATAACTTTGGTCTTATACCTACTCTTTGAAATTCTTTAAATAAGCGATAGAAAGACCCACTTCAAAAGTGGGTCTTTCCGCGCTTAGTGACACTTGTCGTTCATAGTTTTTTCAAATGATTAATTCCAATGCTGCTGTTCTCATCACTGGCGCCACTAGTGGGCTGGGTAAAAAAAGTGCCTTTGATCTAGGTGCTGCTGGACGAACAGTCATTGTGCATGGAAGACGACATGAAGCAGTTGACAATGTCGTTTACCAGATCTCTAAAGCAGGTGGAACCGCTTTACCTTTCGTTGCTGATTTAAATGACTTAGAGGGGCTTAATGATGCTCTCGAGGGCTTCCCAAAGTTGCCGTTACATGGAGTAATGGCTAATGCCGGCGTCATTTCCAGACAACCTAAAACCTTAGGGCTGAGCGCTCAAGGGTACGACATGACCTTTGCCGTTAACGTTCTGGCGCATCAATTGATTTTTATGAAGCTTGCCGACAAAATTCTTGAAGATGGGCGAATCGTTGTCGTTACTAGCGGAGTTCATGATCCTAAAAATCAGCTATCTCGTTTCGCTCGAGTACCTGGGCCTCAATGGGTTGACGTTCATCATCTCGCCCACGCAGATGAAGCTCCCCCTGAATCAGGTTTATCTAATGGATTCTTGAGATATTCAACATCAAAATTGTTCAATATCTTTCAGGCGCGAATCTTGCAGGAACGACACTCTCATATTGATGTATTTGCCCTTAATCCTGGCTTTATGGCAGATACAAATCTTGTCCATGAAGTGCCTGGTCTCTTTAGACCTCTACTTAAAACTCTCGGCCAAATGGTTACTCCATTCGTAAAAAATATGCGGCTATCTTCCACTACTGCAAGAGATGCATGTTCTCTGTTTGAGGACTTTAAATGGAAAAATAAAGGCTTCGCTTATATAGATGGAGGAAAGATTGACTCCCCTTCTTCCACTGCTCTTCGCGACGACTTAGCTATAAGGCTGTGGGAAAGCGCTTCTGAGATTGTTAAAAGTTCAACTTGTATCTAAAAGATACGATGTTTGAGATTTATTCAACTAAAAGTTGAGCTTCCATTCCTGACTCACGATGGCCAGCGATATCGCAATAAAGAATGTACCTACCTGGTTCTAATGAAATAGATCCTGTTGAAGTCTCACCATTTTCTACTTCTAAAACCATTTCATCTTCATATCCCTCAACTAAGAGATTGTGGGCTTGGAAGCCATCTAAAATATATTCTATTTCTATTACTCCAGCAGCTGCCGTGTAACGATCCTTGTCAAAGTTTTGAGTGTCGTCTGCTACCACTCTCACAACGCCATCTGCTGGTTCTGGCGTTGACGGTTGCGTTGTAGTTTCGCCGCCGCAACCACTTGATACGAGAATCGCTGTTGATATAAATAAGAAGATCAGAGGTTTTACGTATTTATCCATGACATAAAGGTTATCCATAGACAATGATAGAGACATGATGAAAGTCGCTCTTCTTGTAAATCATTTTGCTAAAGCCGGACGGGCTGATAAATACTTCGAACAGATTCTCAGTCGCCTCAAACTCCATGGAGTCTTTCCTGACGTCCTCTCTCCGGAATCAACTGGAGATGTAGTTAAAAAAATCTCTACATCAGATGCAGATCGAATAATCGTGGTAGGTGGCGATGGTTCACTTCACTACGCGGTCAACGCTCTCGCAAATACTGACCGAACTTTGGGCCTCATTCCCTTAGGAACTGGAAATGATGCTGCGAGAGCATTCAGAATTTCAGACGACAATTTGGACGACCATATAGACAGAGCTCTAAAAGACCCTTTATCTATTGATTTAGTGAAAAGCGGTAGTCATTATTTTGTTACGAGTTGCATCATGGGATTTCCATCAAAAGTAAACCAACGTTCAAACGCCATGCGATTTCCTAAAGGTCAATCTCGTTACACCGTGGCGACTTTAGCTGAACTCAACTCCTTGGAATCTGAGCGGTACTGGCTGGAACTCGATAAGGAAAACTTTGAAATAAAGGCAGCAGCTGTAGTAGTCGCAAATACATCTTTTTTTGGTGGTGGGATGAAAATATGCCCCGAAGCTAATCCATGTGATGGGATGCTAGACATCTGTGTATTAGGGGATGTGAGTCGAGCAAAGCTGCTTCATTTATTTACAAAGATCCGGAATGGGTCTCATATTCATGAACCGGAAGTCTTTCTTTATCGCTCTCGTTCAATCAGTATCAAAGCAGACGGTCAAGCAAGAGCAGACGGCGAACCCTTCGAGAATCTTCCACTCACGATGAAAGTTCAGCCCAATGCTCTTCTACTAGCAGGCGCACGACTAGCCTGACCTTATGAGCGACTATCAAATAAAAATTACTTATTGTGTTCCTTGAGATTATTCTCAGCACGCCGTGAGCGCTGCTACCGATCTTCTCTCCAACTATCAACATGTCATCAAAGACCTTTCTTTGATTACGGGAGACAAAGGAGTCTTCGATGTTGAAGTAAACGGAAGCAAGATTTATTCAAAACATGAAACAGGAAGACACGCCGAGGCTGGTGAAGTTTTGAAAATTTTTACTGACCTTGTTGGGCCGGAAATTTCAATTTACGGAACGTAGTTCAATAGCACCTCTTGGCTCCAAAGAGGCTAAGATTGAAGTGGTTAAGGTTTTCTCTTAGTTGGGAAAAGTTGGGAAAATTGTTGAGGAGAAATTATGAATCTTGCCGATAGTGAAACTCTTGAGAATCTCAAGGCAGCCTTTGCGGGCGAATCTCAAGCTAATCGTCGTTACCTCTATTTCGCGAAAGTCGCAGATGTAGAGGGTTATCCAGACATTGCGGGAAATTTCCGCGACACCGCTGAAGGTGAAACTGGTCATGCGCACGGTCATCTTGATTACATCAAAACAGTTGGAGACCCTGCTACTGGGCTTCCAATCGGCGACACCATGGAAAATCTTGCTGCAGCAGTAGCTGGAGAAACCCATGAGTACACCGAAATGTATCCAGGTATGGCAAGCACAGCTCGAGACGAAGGTTTTGGAGAAATTGCAGACTGGTTTGAAACTCTTGCTAAAGCTGAGAAAGCTCATGCGGGACGCTTCCAGTCTTTACTTGACGAAGTCAACTAAATAGTTCTCCACTGTCTATTTCTATGACTGGTTCAGTCGCTCCTAATGCTTTATTTGGCGCGCCTGTTGAACGATGACTGAAAATATTTCTTACCATCCATCTTCAGGACTTACTTACGATCCTGAAGATGATCTGTACTGGGATGCTTCGGCTCTGCACGCTGAGATTGAAAGAACTTTCGAAATTTGCCACGGCTGTCGAATGTGTTTCAAATACTGCGACAGTTTCCCTTCTCTTTTTTCCTTTATTGACGATCGCCACGATGGGGATGTCCGGAAAATTAGTGATGTGGAAACAGCTCAAGTGATGGACGAATGCTTCCAATGCAAACTTTGTGAAGTGCAGTGCCCTTACACGGTCAGAGAGAGTCATGAATTTCAACTTGATTTTCCAAAACTTGTGCACCGCTACAAAGCACAAAGGCATAGAGATCAAGGTTCCAGTTTGAGGGATCGAGTTCTGGGAGATCCGGATCGTGTGGCAAGGTTCTCTCGACTGTCCAGTGGATTAGTTAACTCTCTGAATTCTCGTAGCCGAATTCATCGCCTTTTTTTAGACAAGATTCTCGGTATCCACCCTAAAAAAGATCTTCCTCAATTTTCTAGAACAACATTTACTCAATGGGCTCAGAAACGCGGGCTGATTCGATCGGTTGAAGAGGGAGAAGTAGTAATTTTTCCTACTTGTTACGTAGAACATAATGAGCCAGAAGTGGGGCACGACACGGTTTCTGTACTTGAAAAAAATGGAATTGAGGTTACCTGCGATAAGGGACTTGAGTGTTGTGGCATGCCGGCTTGGGAGTCAGGAGATTTAGAAACTTTCAGAGAAAAAGCTCGAAGTAATCTGAATCGGCTCCTGCCGCATGTTCGAGCGGGGAAAAAAGTTGTTGCCATTAATCCAACTTGTTCAATGATGTTGCGGCAAGAATACCCAGAACTCGTAGCTGCTCCTGATCGAGAAGATGCAGAAGCCCTCGCTCAAGCAATAACAGACCCAGGTGAATTTTTGTGGTCCATACGATCTGAAGAACGATTCAATACTGACTTCAAATCCACCCCAGAAACCGTAAATTATCATTCCCCTTGCCATCTCCGATCTCAAGCTGTCGGTTTCAAGGGCAGAGATCTTCTTCGTAAAATCCCTGGGGTTAAACCAACTACCACCATGGAGTGTTGTGGCCATGACGGGACTTTTGCTATGAAGTCAGAGGGGTTTGAGGTCTCAGTCCGCGTGGGTCAGAAGGCATTTGATGGAATGGCTTCCCAAGAAGCATCTATTTGGGCTACGGACTGTCCGCTAGCGGCTCTTCAATTTGCTCAACATGCTGATAAACGACCGCTTCACCCAATGACTATTTTGGCAAGAGCTTATGAGCCTGATGGCTTTCCTACTCCCGTAGAAAACGTAAAGGATTAAATATGAATTCTGCTCCTCATCACGTTAAGAGAGAAGAAATAATTGATTACCAGACCTATTCAGAAATACGTGAGGAAATACGCGAAGAAGTAATGAAGATAAAAGCTTCTAGGCGTATACATCTCGGCCAGTATCTAACTTTTCTTTTTGAAAACCATGAAACCATCAAGTATCAAATTCAAGAAATAACTCGAGCTGAACGCATCGTTCGTGAATCTTCCATCCAAGAAGAGATTGCTGTCTACAACAGCCTTCTTGGGAATAAAGGACAACTCGGTTGCGCTTTACTCATAGAGATCGCTGAAGAAAAAGATAGAAAACCGCTACTAACTGCTTGGTTAGGGCTTCAAGAGCATTTCTATCTAGTGCTGGCAGATGGTTCTCGAGTTTATGCAGAGTATGACTCTGCTCAAGTCGGCGAAGACCGTCTTTCTGCTGTCCAGTATTTGACTTTTTCTCTTGATTCTCCTCCTGTTGCTTTAGGTTGTGATTTTGAATCTCTTAATGAAGAGATAGCTCTATCTAAAGATCAAATGGAGGCTCTCGCTGAGGATCTTTCTGCGACGCAGGTAGTATGAGTGGAGCGAAAGCCCAACCCTTAAAGAAACCCATTGGTGTAGCCAGTGGGTTCTTTTATTTTTCAGACCTGATAATTAAGTAGGTCTTCACACTGAAGGTCGAGGCACTGCAAGTCCTTCTACTACCTCTGTATTCGGAAGTTTTAAAAGACCTTCTGGCGGTAGATATATTTTCCGGTCTCTTGAACCTCCACCGACAATAATTTTTTCACACTCCAAAACGCTGCTATCCACCCACAGAGGAAGGTCTCTAGGCAGACCAAAGGGAGTTATTCCACCTAAAGTTTGTGCAGTAATCTCAATCGCCTCTTCCGGGGAAGCGAACGAAACTTTTCTTACTTCTAATTTTTTCTTTACTGTTTTATTTACATCAATTCGTGTTGATGCAAGCGCTAAACAAACGACGTACTTTTTTGGTTCATTCTTTCCGGCAACCAAAATCGCGTTAGCTGACTCTTCTATTTGATAGCCATAATGTTCACAAAAACTTATGGTGTCTGCTAAATCAGGATCGCACTCAATTATTTCGTGTTCTACTCCTGTGGCAATGAGTGATTCGAGAACAGAGTCTGACATTATTAGACTTAGAAATTCTCTTTTAATTCTGTAAGTGAATCTAAAGCACTCATCACTGGTTCAGTTCCCTCTGGAGGTAAACCGAAAACAACTCGGTCTATACCTGCATTCATTAATGCCTCTAATTTACTGAGGTCAGGTGGTGCACCGTAAATTGATATTTCTACCTCTTCTGGGTCACGTCCTGCTGTTTCGCAAGCAATATTTCTTTCCTCCACCCATCCTTTTGGATTGAACTCTCCTCGCCCTGCTATGGGAATCCATCCATTTCCATAGCGAACAGCGCGGTTGAGTCCGCCTGGAAATATGCCACCTACGTGTATAGGCGGATGGGGCTTCTGTGTTGGCTTAGGGTTGGAGATAATGGGATCAAAGTTGACTTGAGCGCCGTGATACTCTGATTCTTCGTTTGCCCATATAGATTTCATCGCCTCGATCCGCTCACGCATTAATCCGAATCTCCGAGTTGGATCTGTTCCGTGGTTTTCCATTTCTTCGAGGCTCCAGCCGGCTCCGATTCCAAAAAGAAATCTTCCTTTAGAAAGAACATCTAAACTGGCGACTTCTTTTGCTGTCTGAATTGGGTCACGCTGTACAACTAAAGCTATGCCGGTTGCTACTTTCAACTTTTCTGTTACTGCTGCTACTGCGGATAGAACTACGAAGGGGTCCATAGCGTCGTAATACATTTGTGGAAGAACATCCCCTCCAGGCCATGGCGCAGTCCGGTCTCGAGGTATATGACTGTGTTCTGCCACCCAAAGTGATTCAAATCCTCGTTCTTCTAATTCTGGCCCAAGAACTGTGGGAGAAATGCTGTACTCACAAGGAAAAATATTTACACCAAAATCCATTGAAACTCCTCAAAACCATTTAAGTCTTTACTTGTTATATAACACCTTTAGTGTTTTTACCTAATCTTGCCTTGTATTCGCGGATAATGACCGTTATTATCCCTACATGTCCTTAGATACCGCTATAGAAACCACAACAAGTGATCTAACAAATAGCGAACTATCTGATCGTCTTCTCGAAGCAGCTGCTGACCTCTTCGCGGAAAAAGGCTACGAACAAGCCGGAGTTGCCGAAATTGCTCGTCGAGCCGGTGTAACCACAGGAGCCATCTACAGTCGATATACCGGAAAAGCAGACCTCCTCCAGGATGCGGTCAAGAATCACGCCCCCACCGAAATCACTCGACTACTCAGAGCAGAAGACAATGATCAGTCACCAAAAGATATTTTGGCCGATATCGGCGAGCACCTTTTAGACGATCTTCATGAAAGTACCGGAATTTTCATAGAAGCTCTTGTCGCAGCAAGGCGTGACCCTGATTTAGCGATCGTTCTACATCAACTCGCCACGCAAGAAGACGGAGAAGTTGCAAAAATTCTTGAAGCCGGACAAGCCTCCGGAATCATTGACCAAGACTTAGACAATCTCGCTCTTGTGCGCCTTGCCCATGCCATCGGTTACGGCATGAACGTGACTCGCCTACTCGGATTAGAACTTCCCACTAAAGACTCCTGGACCGAAGTGATAAACCGAGTAATAAATAGTTTTGCCCCAACCAACGAAAACAATTCTGAAATAAATGGAGAAAAATAATGACAACCACTGAAAACCCTTCAAACGAAACCTTTGAACTCGTTGATTACGCCAACGACCCGGAGCGCATCGGTGAGATATCGATGTGGAATCCAGATGTCAGTTCACTTATACACGCCGTTGAAGACAACTGTGATGCCATCTTCACTTGGGGTTACAACAAAGGGGAACGGAAACCTTTAGACAAGCTTTATGAAAAAGCTAAAACTTCTCAATGGAATGGACAAACAGACTTGGATTGGTCAATAGAGGTTGATCCAGATGCTCTAGCCAGCGCTGGAACACGCGATCCGTTGGAAGTAAGTTATTTCGCGGATAATCCGGAGTCTCCACTTCGTAAATTCAGTGAAAAAGAATGGCATCAACTGGGTGTTGAATCCATGAACTGGAGTCTTTCTCAATTTATGCATGGCGAGCAAGGAGCTTTGCTTTGCACTGCCAAGATTGTTGAAAGTGTTCCATGGATTGACGCTAAATACTATGCGGCCACTCAAGTAGTTGATGAGGCCCGACATGTTGAAGTGTTTGCCCAATACCTCGATTCAAAACTTGGTGGAATCGGATACCCAGTTAACCACCATTTAGGTCTTTTACTTGATGACATTCTCAACGACAGCCGCTGGGATATCACTTACCTTGGTATGCAAATCATGGTTGAAGGGCTTGCTTTAGCAGCCTTTGGCTTCATGCATCAGACAACAGAAGAACCGCTGCTTAAAAAATTGCTTCGCTACGTTATGAGCGATGAAGCTCGACACGTAGCGTTCGGAGTTCTCTCTTTGAAAGAAGTTTACGAAGACATGACTCATGCGGAATTAAGAGAACGGCAAGAATTTGCTTTCGAAGCTGCCCTAAGAATGCGTGACCGTTTCATGCGTCAAGAAGTTTGGCACCGTATGGGAGTTGATACCGAAGAAATGGTCAAGTTCCAATTAGCCATGCCTGACGAGCTTCGTGTTTTCCAACGCATGTTATTTTCTAAGATCGTCCCTAACTGCAAGAAATTAGGTCTCTTAGATGCCGGCGATGGTTGGCTACGCGATCGATTCACCGACATCGGCGTTATCCAATTTGAAGATTGGGTAGATACCAGCGAAGAGTTTCTTGAGTTAGACGAAGTAGCTAAAGACAGAGAAGCGCAAGAAGCTAATTAATCATCTGGTAATTAACAGAAAATTCTTTTAATTACCATTTCCAGCTTTTTCATGATGACGAATAACCTCGTCTATAACGAAGCGTAAAAATTTCTCAGAAAATACGGGGTCAAGGCCCGCTTCATCGGCTAATTGTCGAAGGCGTTGTATTTGTTCATCTTCGCGATCTAGATCCGCAGGCGGCAACCCAACTTTTGCTTTGTAATCGCCAACCTTGCCGGTGACTTTGAACCGTTCAGCTAACAGCAAAATAAGCGCTGCATCAATATTGTCGATACTGGAGCGAAATTCATTAAGGGTTTCGTCACCTTGCGTACTCATAAATTGCCTTTCTGTCTTTTACTTACTCCAGCGTAGACCCAACATGGTCGAGGCCACACGATGGGACTACTGTCTCGTTTATCAACTAAACATCAACGTACATCTAGTTAAGGACAAGAACTGTGGAGATACCACTAACTATTGCAGATTATTTAGACCGAGCCGAACGAGTTTACGGTGATCGCGTTGCAATCATCGATGAACCTGACCAACCCGCTCCCCCGTTACCTGATATCACCTACAGCCGGCTCGCTGAACTTTCAAGAGGTATGGCTACGGGATTTGATGAATTAGGACTTGAAACTGGAGCGCGAGTTGCAATGGTTTCACATAATGCAGCCAGACTTCTCGTTTTCTTGTTTGGCAGTAGCGCATACGGGAGAGTTGGCGTTCCAATCAACTTTCGTTTAAGCACCCCTGAAATCCAATACATTCTTGACCATTCCGGTGCAGAGGTTTTGTTTATCGATCCAGAACTAGCCGAACAACATGGTTCTTTTAATGTTAAGCATCAATTTGTGATCGGGCCAGAAGCAGATCAAATCTTCATCGAAGGGGGTGTTCCTAAGCCTTGGACCCCAGATGAATCTGCTACTGCCACTATCAACTACACAAGTGGCACCACCGCCCGCCCGAAGGGTGTGGAGATGACACATCGCAATATTTGGCTTAACGCTTCTATTTTTGGTTGGCAAGCAGGAGTTTCTGATCGAGATGTTTACTTACACACATTGCCAATGTTTCATTGCAATGGATGGGGCATGCCCTATGCCATGACTGGTATGGGCGGTAAGCACATCGTGCTTCGACAAGTTAACGGCCAAGAAATCCTTGAGAGAATTGAGAAACATGGAATTACTCTGCTTTGCGGCGCCCCAGCAGTAATCACCGCTGTTCTTGACGCAGCGGCCGATTGGGATGGAGAAATTCCTGGTGCAGGACAAATGCGTATCGTGGTCGCTGGCGCTCCCCCTCCAACTCAATTAATTGCGCGAGTTGAAACTGAGCTGAATTGGGAATTCATCCAGATTTACGGTTTGACCGAGACCGCACCTCTTCTAACTATGAACAGAAACCGTTCCGAATGGGATCATCTTGACCCTTACGAGAGAGCAGTCAAGCTTTCTAAAGCTGGAGCGCCAGCTTTAGGAGTGGAACTTTCTACTAGCAGCAGTGGAGAGCTTTTAGCTCGTTCAAATCATGTTCTCAAAAGTTACTGGAGTCAACCTGAAGCAACGGAAGAGGCTTTGGCTAATAATTGGTTCCACACTGGAGATGGGGCGACAATAGGTGACGACAATTATGCGACTATCACTGATCGAAAGAAAGATGTGATTATCTCTGGAGGAGAGAATGTCTCTTCTATTGAGGTGGAGGATGCTTTGTTCTCGCACGCGGCAGTAGCTGAAGTTGCCGTTATTGGTGTTCCGGATGAGAAATGGGGTGAAACAGTAAAAGCTTTGGTGGTTGTTACTGATGATTCAGTGACTGAGCGAGAACTTATTGACCATTGCCGGGAACTTCTAGCCCACTACAAGTGCCCAACTTCAGTTGAATTCCGTGACGAACTTGCCCGTACCGCCACGGGCAAGCTTCAGAAGTTCAAACTTCGGGCCCCTTACTGGGAACACATGGATCGACAAGTCAACTAGTAGGTGGATTAATTTAAAGATTTGAGAGATTCTTGAGAAAAGAATCGTCGCGGATTGTCCACAACAAGCATTTCTATCTCTTCTTCTGTTATTCCTTTTTCTTTAAGCATTGGGACTACTTCTCGGTCAAAGCGGGTTGGTTCCATAGCCTCGGATATGCGATCCATTGCGTGTGTAGGGAAAGGTTCTCCTTTCCAGCACCAAACGGAGTCATGGCTCACTACAACTCGATCACCTACCCCGTTCCTGATAAGGCGAGCTAAAGAATCGGCTCGGTCTTGGTCTGGCATCAAGGCTTCTATGCCGAATCGATCAAAACCTAAGTAACTACCAGCTGATGCTATAGACATGTGGTAATCGGTATCTGTAGTTCCACAAGAGTGTCCGATAATTATCTGATTGGCTGGAACCTTGCCCCTTGTTAACACTTCTTGTTGGACATCACCTAGAGTCCCATCATCTGTATGGGTTGTTACTGGAACTCCCGTAGCGGCAGATGCTCTCGCCACTCCAGCAAACACTTTGCTTTCATAATCTGACATGCTTCCACGCCCAGTCCCGCATTTGATGATTCCAGGACGAACTCCAGTGTCTCCTATTCCTTCAGTTAGTTCTGAAATGAATAGTTCTTCCATAACTCCTTCAATATCTTCATATTGAGCTTTATGAGTCCAATAAGCCGATCCACCTCCCTCTTCGCGATAAAGCCCTGTTGCGCAAATAATATTGAACCCTGTTGCTTCAGCTGCTTCAACCATCAATTCAACGTCTCTCCCTAGATCTGCAGGGCAAGGATCTAAGAGTGTTTGGTAACCCAAATCTTGCAGCTCTGAAATGCGGTCTATACATATTTGGCGCATATCTGAACGAGATTTCTTTAGTCGATTCGTATGAGACTCCCATCCTGAATAACCGACGGCTAAATGCTCATGCATGAGCGTACGACCAAGGTTTTCAGGGGAAATTGGACCCAAAACCGTCTGAACTACCTGATTTTCACTTAAATTCATCTTTTTTCTTTCATGACGAAATCATGACAGATTTTCATTTCTAATGCAGATTCGGTCATTTCGGTTGCCTATAGCAATTGAAACTCCTACCGTTATGTGAACTATCCACCATGGATAGTTCCCCATATGGGGAACCGACGAACCGAGGGGGTTCCAAATGAGCAAGCTTTTCAAGCTTCTCTCGTTGTTCCTAGCCGTTGGCGTTGTTGCTGCTGCATGCAGTAGTGACTCTTCCGACGACGCAGGAACTGCTGCTCCGGCAGAGACAACTGCTGCGCCCGCTACTACGGCCGTTGAACTGGATGCCGATGGCAGCCTGCTTGACACCGTTATAGCTCGTGGCACACTCAACTGTGGCGTAAGCGGCAGTGCGGTTGCATTCTCTGAGACTCAAGCCGATGGCTCAGTCACCGGATTTGACGCTGACTACTGCCGTGCAGTAGCAGCCGCCGTATTAGGCGATGCTGACGCTGTCAACTTCGTAGCATTAACCGCTTCAGAACGTTTCACCGCTGTACAAACCGGCGATGTTGACCTTCTGATGCGTAATACCACTTGGACACAGAGCCGTGACTCTGACGTAGGTATGGACTTTGGTCCAACCACCTACTATGACGGTCAACAGCTCATGGCACGCGTAGGCGATGGTTTCGATGCTTCAAGCACCGTAGCTGACCTTGACGGCGCCATTGTGTGTACTAACGCTGGTACTACAACTGAAAAGAATATTGCTGAAGCCGCTGAGTTGGCTGGTGCAGACATCGAATTGCTTGCTTTTGAAACAAGCGACGAGGTGTACGAAACATTCATTGCTGGTGGTTGTGATATCACCACAACAGATGGTTCCGCACTAGTTGGCCGTAAGGTCAAGCAACAACCAGCAGATCAAGAGTGGGTGATTTTCCCAGCTACTCCGATCTCAAAAGAGCCACTTGGACCAACATATGGTCAAAATGACTCTGCTTGGGCAGACGCCATCAACTGGACTGTATATGCCACCATCATCATGGATGAATGGGGTGTAACTTCAGCAAACGTTGATGACCACGTCAATGATCCAGGTGAAGTTGGTCGTCTACTTGGAGGCGAAGGCGAACTCCAGACCGTTATGGGTCTGAGCGCTGATGCTTTCTATAACGTGATCAGCCAAGTTGGTAATTACAGCGAAATCTACAACTCGAACCTAAATCCTGTTGGTCTTGTCCGCGAGGGCAGCGCTAACGCTGGATGGCTCGATGGTGGTCTCATTTATGCACCACCTGCACGTTAGATTTAACTAACAATTCCGCAAAAGGCCCCACGGAAGAGGAACTAATAGTTCCAAAACCGTGGGGCTTTTTCGGAATTAGGCTCCGTGTCCCGCTTCATGCTCATTTCTTACTAATGTGACTTACAACATGTCCGATACTCCTACGTCAACTTCTGCGAAAGTACTCTCCGCCCGCCCTCCTCTTTGGCGTGATGCTGTGGTACTCAAATGGGTGACGCAACTTTTTCTTCTTTTTATAGTCTTGACTTCCTTATGGTTCCTCACCAGTCAAGCTGGGGACAATCTTGAAGCTCGCGATATTCCTTCTGACTTCAACTTCATCGAACGACCTGTAGATATCCAACTCAGTGAAGGAATTGATACCCATCCCGATTCTGGTGGACGCGCTCTTTGGGTGGGAATGGTAAACACCATACGTATATCAATAGTTGGAATTATATTTGCGACAATTCTCGGAATAATTGTTGGCCTCGCTCGTCTATCTAATAATTGGCTCGTAAACCGTCTCGGAACAATGTGGGTAGAGACTCTCAGGAATATTCCCCTACTAGTCCAAATTATTTTCTATTTCTCTGTACTCACGGTTCTTCCGCGCGTAACCCTTGAAAGCGGTCCGATTAACGGATGGTTCCATATATCTAACAAAGGCATATCTATGCCTAGAGTTTTCCTCGCGGATGGCTTCTACCAATGGCTCGTTGTTGTACTTATCGGTGCCGTAGTGGGTTACTACGTTCATCGCCATCGAACCCGTATGCACAACGAAACAGGAGCCATCACTTCACCAACGCTTTGGGCACTTGCCGTAATAACACTATTTGCGATAGTAGGAATTTTTATTCATCCAATCTTTTCTTGGGTGGGTTCAATTTTCGGAGCTTTAGCCTCCCTCTTTGATTCTCTTCCAGTTCTAGTACCACAGATCGTCCTTAGTGGAGTCGCACTAGTTGGTGCAGCGATGTGGGTCCGTAAATTTATTCGTAAACATAGAAGTGCGCGTGGGCATCTTTCGCTCGTGGATGACGACTGGTTCAGGATTATCTTTACGGCAGCTGTTTCAATAATTCTTGTATTCGTATTTATTAGTTGGAGCGGACTTTCATCTTGGATATTGAATAGTGGCCGTGACCTATTTGAAGTAATTGAATCTAAATTCAATGTTGATGGCGCTGCCCGTCCTTTTGATGCGATGCGTCCCGAAATAATACAAAAAGGAAAATTCCCTAACTACGGACCAAGTGGTTTAACTATGAGCGTAAGTTTCGCCGCAGTTTTCTTTGGCGTGGTCTTTTACACTTCTGCTTTCATAGGGGAAAACGTACGTGGTGGAATCCTTGCTGTCCCCAAAGGACAAATTGAGGCAGCTAGCGCAGTAGGTCTTCGCCGAAGTCAAGCCCTACGGCACATCATCCTCCCTCAAGCCTTCCGGGTCATCCTTCCCCCAACTGGAAACCAATATCTAAACCTCACCAAAAATACTTCACTAGCCATCGCTGTGGGTTATAGCGACATTGTTCAAGTAGGAACTACAGTCTTCAACCAAACCGGAAAAACTTTGCCTGTGGTGGGAATCTGGATGCTGTTCTACCTGAGTTGCTCTCTAACTATTTCTGTAATCGTGAACTGGTTTAATGTTCGAATGCAATTGGTGGAACGATAATGAGCGATCTAAATATTACCGGTGTAGAAGGAACCGTCGCCATAAAACCGCCTCCGGAGACTCCAAAACTGCCTCCACGCGAATGGTTAAAAGAAAACCTTTTCTCTAACAAGTTCAATACTCTTCTAACTCTTTTCTCAACGGCCATCCTTTTAATGATCAGCCGGGGACTTCTGTCTTTCATTTTCAATCCAGAACGACAATGGGGGTCAACAGCTACAAATCTTCGTCTCATGATGACACAGGCCTACCCTGAAGAACAGTACATGCGGGTATGGGTCTCTGTAGCCGTTATCTTCACACTAGTTGGTGCTTCTATGGCCATATGGAATGCCGGAAGTCGCGTAACTCTTAGAAGACTTGGATCATTTCTTCTGAGTTCTGGTGTAGTGGTAAATATCTTGACACTATTAGCTCCATTTAGTGGTCAGGCAAAACTTATTTGGTTGATTATTGGGTCTGCGGTAGCCGGAGCAGGAGGAACTCTCCTCCGTGTAAGCGATAAAGATAAAAACATCAGTAGTTTGACTCTTGTTGTAGCCACTTTGGCTGCTGCGATTCTCTCACTTTGGATTGTCCCCTTTGGTCATCACAGCTTTGTTTTTGAACGCACTCCTCGCTCCATGGCGGAAACTGGAACCGTAGCATTAACAACAAAGTTGCCCTGGACAATAATGGTCGTCATTGGAATACTCGCCTACTTCTTCGGGAAAACAATGACGAATCGGTTCCCTTCAAAGAACTTGCGTCCCACAATTATTGGAATTTGGTTCCTCACTCCACCCACACTTTTGTATCTCGTTCTTCGCGACCCTGATTTTGACATGGGTCATGTCTTGAACACTGACATTCCAATTTTCTTGATCTTTGCTATTGCTGGTGGAATTCTTCTCTCTTGGCTCACTCGTCCAACTACAGGAGAAATAGGGCGGGTTTGCGCTGCTTTAGTTCTTTTAGCCGGATTTGGAATGTTCTTTACCCCCATGCGGATGATCATTCGAATACTGATGCTTCTTCTAGCTACCTTTGCTCTTGCTGCGCCTACATTTTCTGGCGACTCTAAAAAACAAAGACGCTACGTTCTTGCTTGGATAGGTGTGTCTGGAGTCATCACTTGGTTTGTGACTGCTGTAAACACGCCATCAACCATTGAAGTTCCAGGAGATTTCTTCTTGGGCGGTGTTTCTCTTACTCTGCTGGTCGCAATTTTCACCCTTGTAATTTCCTTCCCAATAGGGATACTTCTTGCTTTGGCTCGAACTTCCAAGATGCCGATATTTCGTATCCTTTCAACCTGGTTTATTGAATTCGTTCGCGGGATTCCTTTAATAACGATCCTGATTTTCTTCAGTATTATGGTTCCGCTGTTCTTACCGAAAGGGATGGAACTTAGTGAAGTTTCCGCAATTGTGATTGGGTACTCCCTTTTCTCTGCTGCCTATCTTGCAGAAAACGTGAGGGGTGGACTTCAATCAGTAACTCGTGGCCAACATGAAGCCGCCGAAGCAGTAGGAATGACTACTTCTCAAAAAACTTTCTTTATAGTCTTACCGCAAGCCCTACGAGTTTCTATTCCACCGCTTGTCGGCCACTGCATCGGCGTATTCAAAGAAACCTCATTGCTCGCCATTATCGGACTATTTGACATTCTCTACATTGCTCGAAATGTCATACCCAACCAAACAGAATTTCTTGGAAGTACACGAGAGAACCTGCTCTTCGTATCACTTATCTACTTCTTTTTCGCATATCAAATGTCAAAAGCCAGCCAACGCCTTGAACGGCGTGTAGGTCTTGGCGAACGATGAGGTAACACAATGAATGAAACTGAAAATACTGAAACATCCGCCAGTACTCGTGACTTGAGTAACGCTCCGGACATGATCGTCTGTGAAGGCGTCTCAAAATGGTACGGCGATTTCCAGGCGTTGGACGATGTATCAGCGACCATAAAAGAACAAGAGGTTGTAGTTGTATTAGGACCTTCCGGTTCCGGAAAATCAACATGGATTCGTTGTATTAACCGTCTTGAACATCACCAAGAAGGGCGAATTGAAGTTGATGGTATTGAACTTACCAATGACTTACGAAACATTGAAAAAGTTCGTTCAGAAGTTGGCATGGTATTCCAGCAATTCAATCTTTTCCCCCATCTAAAAGTTCTAGACAACGTTACTCTTGCTCCAATCTGGGTTAGAAAAAAACCTAAAGCTGAAGCTGAAGAACAGGCTGCTGCTTTACTTGAACGTGTAGGCATACCAGAGCAGGCCGACAAATATCCGGGACAACTTTCTGGCGGTCAGCAGCAAAGAGTAGCGATTGCACGGGCTTTAGCCATGGAGCCAAGAATCATGTTGTTTGACGAACCAACTTCTGCTCTTGACCCAGAAATGATTAAAGAAGTTCTTGATGTTATGAAAGAATTGGCTCTTTCGGGCATGACCATGATGGTGGTTACACATGAAGTCGGCTTCGCTAAAGAAGTAGCTGATCGGATCATATTCATGGATGATGGCCAAATTGTGGAGACAGGAACTCCTGAAGTTTTCTTCTCAAACCCAACTGAAGATCGCACAAAACTTTTCCTCTCTCAAATTCTCTGAAGAAACTGGTGTGAAGATCTAAAATGAACGTCGAGCGTCTTACCGGTGTTCTCGGGGCTCAAATCAATGACATCGATCTCAACGACCTTGACAAAAAACAAGTTGAAGAACTACATCAACAGATTTGCGATCACCAAGTAGTTGTAATACCTAACCAATCCTTTTCACCAAAAGAACAAACAGAATTTAGTCATTTACTCGGCCCTTACTCCCCTGTTCCTTTCGTTGAACCTATTTCCGGTTACCCAGAAGTAATCAAAGTAGTCAAAAAAGAGTCTGAATCTGAAGCATTCAATTTTGGCGGAGTTTGGCATAGCGATTTTTCTTTTTTAGAAATTCCTCCCGCTTTCACTATTCTTCACGCTCTTGATGTTCCCGACATCGGAGGAGACACTGTTTGGTCTTCAAATGTTGCCGCATATGAAGCCCTTGATGATATGTCAAAAGAAAGATTCGACACGATTACTTGCATACATTCCGCTTCAGCTTCTTACTCGCCAAAGCAACAAGCCCTTCACTCTGGGCTTTCTGGAATGGATATTCGTACCTCAAATGATGCGGAAAGAAATACAGAGCATCCTCTAGTTTGCACTCATCCGGTTACAGGAAATAAATCATTATTCTTTAACGGCACCTACGTAAGAGGTCTAAAAGGCGACGGAATAAACGATTCTGAAGACGAAGTGAATCTACTTATGTGGTTACATAATTGGACCACTCACATACGGTTTACTTTTCGTCATCGTTGGTCAAATGGGGATGTAGTTATTTGGGACAACCGCTCAACTCAACATGTAGCAATAAATGACTACCCCGGGCGTCATCGTGAACTAAATCGAACTACAGTCGCCGGAGAAAATCCAAGCAACTAAAGAGAATCATCTCGTAAAAGCTCTATCAACGATGAAGTATCCCATCGCCCATGACCTTGATTTTGGAGTTCTGCATAATACTCATCAACAATCGCAGTAACCGGAAGTTCTGCACCTACACGTTGAGCTTCGTCAAAGACAATGTTCAGATCTTTCCGCATCCAGTCAAGAGCAAACCCATGATCAAATTCGCGCTTAAGCATGGTTTCAGAGCGGTTAGACATTTGCCAAGAGCCAGAGGCCCCTTGACTAATCGCTGCAAGAACCTTTTCCATGTCTAATCCTGCTCGGCGACCAAAATCTAACCCCTCAGATAATCCTTGGACTAAACCAGCTATACATATCTGATTAACCATCTTTGTTGTTTGTCCTGACCCAACTGGACCAATTAAATTCACCGCTTTGGCATAACTTGAGATAACCGGCTCAACATTCGCAAAGACATGAGTATCGCCACCGCACATCACCGTAAGTTGACCATTTTCCGCTCCTGCTTGACCGCCAGAAACTGGTGCATCAATAAACTCAACGCTTTGTTTGCTTGCTACTTCTGCTATTTCTTTAGCCACTGTTGCTGAAGCTGTGGTGTGGTCTACTAGAACACTCCCAGAATTCATTCCTGCTAGCACGCCATTTTCTCCATAGACAACAGAACGAACATCTTCATCATCTCCAACACATATAAAAACTATTTCAGCGCCTTCAGCTGCAGTTGCGGGTGTCAAGGCCATGCTCCCGCCGTACTTGCTGACCCAATCTTGGGCTTTACTCTCTGTTCGGTTATAGACAGTGGTTGAGTAACCCGATTCCTGCAAATGCTTCGCCATAGGAAATCCCATGACACCAAGACCTATAAAAGAAACTTCAGACATCATTCAAACTCCTGACTTTAGTTCAGCCATTGCTGAAAATAGTTCTAATGGGGACTGAATTGAACTTTCTCCATCTATCTCGCGATAAATAGCATGAACATTGACAGCTAAGCGTTCCCATTCTCCCCATTCTTTATAAACACCAAGATCAATTTCAGCTATTGCCTCTTCTGGCGTCTGGCCAGCAGCATGGCGTTCTTTGCATTCTTTTTCAACAAACGAAAGGTAATCTCGAACTGCAGTCACCCCTTCCGCATCAGTTAATGGTCCGTGGCCTGGAACGACAACATCTGCTTCTAAGCCAATAATTCGATCACATGCATCTATCCAGTTGGAAACTGGACCGTCCCAAATGATTGGAGTTCCATTTATGAAAAGTATGTCTCCGCAGAAAACCGTAGAAGCATCAGGAAGATAAACAATCAAATCTCCAGACGTATGAGCAGGTCCTACTTCTATGAGTTCAACAGTCCGCCCACCCACATCTAGTTGCAACTCTCCTTGGAATGTTCTATCAGCAGGAGGAAGATCTATGTCGTCGAAACTAAAGGGTCCAAAAGCTTCGCGAACATACCTGTTAGTGGTTTCACCTAAGTCAACCGCCAGCAACGCGGAGATCGCCGAAGGAGGCATCGCGTTCATTTCTTGTGCGGCTGCTTCTGTCGTAATAATTTGAGCTCCACCTTGACCACCCACCAGGCTATTTCCGTAACAGTGGTCTCCATTTGCATGAGTGTTGACTACAACATCTATTGGACGCCCAGACGTAACTGTAGACATAGTGTCAAGCATGTCTCTAGTTAAATTTAAATCGAAGAGCGTATCGATGAGTAACGACGACCAATCTGAAGCTAAAAGACCAGCGTTACTCCACCCCCATCCGCCATCTGGCTGCAAATAGGCAAATACTCCATCTGCGACCTCATGAAGGCCTTTGGCATAGGGAACAGTATTAAGACTTTTACTCACGAATTTACTTTAGGCGAACTGTATAGAATAGGTGAACCCCGTCTAGCCGATAAGGCCGTGAAGATGGCAGGCTATAACGACAACCCTTTGAATTAGGAGATTTTAAAATGGGCAACCTGTGTGAAGGCCGCGTGGCCATTGTTACTGGAGCAGGACGCGGCATCGGACGCGAACATGCTTTACTACTCGCTGAAAACGGAGCCAAGGTCATAGTCAATGACCTCGGAGGAGACACTGATGGCTCCGGCGACGATATCAGTCCCGCTCAATCAGTAGTAGAAGAAATCATTGCTATGGGAGGAGAAGCTGTAGTCAATGGAGCCAATGTTGCTGACTTTGACGCTGCTGGAGAAATGATACAACAGGCCATTGATACTTTTGGAAGTTGTGACATCCTTGTTAACAACGCAGGAATACTTCGAGATCGAATGATCTTCTCAATGTCCGAAAACGACTGGGACGCAGTAATTAACGTTCATCTAAAGGGAACATTTGCTCCCACCCATCATGCCGCTGTCTATTGGCGAGAAAAAGTAAAAGCAGGAGGCGAAGCTTTTGGGCGTATTGTTAACACTTCTTCACCTTCTGGCATCTACGGAAATGTAGGGCAGTCAAACTATGGAGCGGCGAAAGCAGGAATTGCTGCATTTACCTTGATTACTGCAGTGGAATTAGCAAAATACGGTGTCACAGTTAACTGTCTAGCCCCTGGGGCCTACACACGTATGACTGCTGAACTTCCTGGCTTCTCCGGTCTTGATGAAGAAGGCCAAGAAAATTTCGGACCCCGTTGGATATCTGTTCCCACTGTCTGGCTTTGCAGCGAAGCGGCTCAAAACGTGACAGGTCGAGTCTTTGACGTAGGTGGACAAAAACTTGGAATTGCTGAACAATGGCGTTTAGGGCCAACAGCCGTTCAACCAGATGATCCAGAAGAATTAACTGAGATTATGGCGCAACTCATGGCGGATGCCCAACCCAACTCGGGTATGGACGGTAAGCCTGTTGAAGGACCTGGAAGACCAGGAAAAACCATCTAAATAATCATGTCTATTGATTTTTCCTTAACCCCAGAGCTAGAAGAGATAAGAGCTCGGATTCGTGTTTTTATTGACGACGTAGTTAAACCTGGCGAGGCCCTTATCGAAGGGCATGGAGAGAATGAACCGCAAGAAGGCGGGGAACGAATTGAGACCCTTATCTCTATGCGTAAACAAGCCTTCAGCGAAGGACTCTGGCTTCCCCATATGCCAGAAGAATGGGGAGGAATGGGTCTCGGTCATGTTCAACTAGCGATGGTTCAGGCAGAAGCAGCGCGTTCAAGATACGGGCCTTGGGTTCTAAACTGTCAAGCTCCCGATGAAGGAAACATGCACACACTCCTACATTGGGGAACTGACGAACAGAAAGAAAAATACCTTCAACCCTTATGCGATGGCAAAGGAACTTCTTGCTTTGCTATGACCGAACCTGAAGTAGCTGGATCAGATCCGACCTTGATACGAACTATCGGATACCAAGATGGTGAAGAATGGGTAATCAACGGCCACAAATGGTTTATTTCAAATGCTCATCGTGCTCAATTTGCAATCCTTATTGCTCGAACGGAAGATGACCCGGACCTTCCTCAAGCAGCAAATACTGCCTTCATCGTTGACCTTCCTCACGATGGATGGAACGAAGTCCGAGAGATAGAAACTATGCATGGATCCACTGGACATAGTGAAATACTCATTGAAGATCTGCGAGTACACGAAACACAAATGCTCGGAGGCAGAGGTCAAGGACACCTACTCGGACAATACCGACTAGGTCCCGCTCGATTAGCACACTGTATGAGATGGATCGCTCAAGCAGAAACAGCTTTGGACATGATGGTAGAGAGATCTCTAGAGCGATTTAGTCATGGTTCTCTTTTAGCGGAAAAACAGGGCATTCAGTGGCTCATCGCAGATTCAACGATGGAGCTTTACCAGTCAAAGTTAATGGTGCTCCATGCTGCCTACAAAATTGACCGCGGTGAAGACTTTAAATCAGAAGTCTCTATGGCTAAACATTTCGTAGCGAACTCTCTGGGTCGCATTATTGATCGTTCAATTCAGGTTCATGGGGCGTTAGGTTATTCAACTGACACTCCCCTCGCTGATATGTATCAACACGCTCGTTGGGCAAGATTTGCTGATGGAGCAGACGAAGTTCATCAGATGAGAATCGCCCAAAGAACCATCAATGCTTTTACTGACTCAGGTTCAACTTCGGCAGCTACAGGAAACCTTCCCATCTAGTTTTAATTCCTAAAGATTTCAACATTATTACTTATCAAGGTAAAGTCTTTTAGAGATTGAAATAATTGAGGAGTTTTCATGAACGATGTTGTAATTGTAGAAGCTGTTAGAAGCCCAGTTGGAAGACGCAACGGTGGTCTCTCCACCAGCCATTCTGTAGACCTTCTTGGGACCGTTCAGAAGGCCTTGTTTGAAAGATCTGGTGTTGATCCTTCTGAAGTAGGTCAAGTAGTAGGCGGATGCGTCGGACAAGTCGGAATGCAATCCATGAATGTGACTAGAACTGCATGGCTAAGCGCAGGTCTGCCACTGAGTGCACCAGCTACAACAGTTGATGCACAGTGCGGTTCCTCTCAGCAGGCAACAAATCTCGCCTATGCTCTCGTAGCTTCAGGAACTGTTGATGTAGCAGTGGGTTGCGGTGTCGAATTGATGAGCAGAGTAGGTTTTGGTGCTACTACTCCTAAAGATCCTGATTCTGGTCGACCAATCAACCGGAATTACTTTGATCACTTTGAGTTCACTAGTCAATTTGAGGGATCTGAAAGAATTGCTGACCAATGGGGAATTTCTCGTACTGATACAGACACTTTTGGTGTGATGTCTCAAGAACGTGCAGCGCGGGCTTGGGACGAAGATCGATTTGGAACTCAAATTATTCCTGTGGAAGTCCCTGCTATAGGGGAAGATGGTGAAATCAGCGAAGAAACCGTCATGATTTCCAAGGATGAGGGGTTGCGTGAAACCACTATGGAGTCCTTAGCTGCTTTGAAACCAACTGGTAGAAAAGATGGAGTTCACACTGCAGGAACATCTTCTCAAATTTCTGACGGAGCGGGTGCTTTGTTGCTTATGACAAGCAAAAAAGCTTCTGAATTAGGGGTGACTCCGCTAGCTCGAATTATTGATACTTGTCTTGTTGGTTCTGACCCTGAACTCATGTTGACGGGGCCAATCGGCGCTACACAAAAATTATTAGAAGAAAATGGCATGACTATTGACGATATTGATGTCGTAGAGATAAACGAAGCTTTTGCGTCCGTTGTGCTCGCTTGGGAAAAAGAACTGAGTCCTGACATGGATCGGGTCAACCCAAATGGCGGAGCTATCGCTCTTGGGCACCCTCTCGGGGGAACTGGTTCCATCCTCACAACGAAAGCAGTTCACGAGCTTCACCGCTCTGGCGGAGAGCACGCTCTTGTCACCATGTGTTGTGGTGGCGGTTTAGGAACAGGAACTTTGATTCAAAAAATTTGATTCAACTACTCTGGAAACATTGACAGGTGCGTTGCCTCTAGTTTTTCGCCTTCTGGCGTCTCAGTGAAGAAACTTCCTCCCACTACCGCAGTTGAAACAAGAGCAAGACCCAAGTTTGAATCATGAAGCGGTGACCAAGAAGCCATACGAACTTCGCCAACTTTTTGTCCTTCAGAGTTGAATGCCGGCCACGGATGTTCGCTGGAGAATTGCATACGATCTCCGCTTAGAAGAACTTTAACTAGTCGACGTGATGATCCTCTTTCCTTTTCAGCCAGTAAAGCTTCCTTTCCAATGAAGTCATCTTGCCGATCCAGCGAAAGGTACTTTTCTAGGCCTACCTCTAGAGGTGTTGCTGATCCTCCGCAATCTCCACGATAAGAAAAGAGCCCTGATTCAATGCGCTCAAGAGAAGTTGGAGCTCCAGGATGAATTCCGTATTTTTCTCCTGCTTGCCAGACCGCATCCCATAGTTCTAAACCTTTACTCCCGTCTTGAAGGAAGAGTTCAAATCCTCCTTGTCCACTCCATCCTGAGCGGCAAACCAGCATGGGTATGCCATCGTGTTCTATATCTTCAAAACCAAAAAATGGGATATCTCGCACCCATTCTCCCAAATAGTCAGCGACTGTGTCTTCGGCCCGAGGACCTTGTACTGCTAGAGGAGATACATCTGGCTCAAAAATTTCGCAGTCATAGCCTTTCGCTAACGCGATGCCTTTACACCAGAAAAGTACATCACTGTCTGCTATTGAGATCCAATATCTATCTTCCGCGAGTTTAAGAATCATCGGGTCATTCAGCATGATTCCATCGTTATCGCATAAAGGTGCGTAGCGAACTCTGCCTATCCGGCAGTCTGACATATCTCGAGCAGATACATATTGAATCAAAGTCAACGCATCTGGACCGACAACCTCTACTTGTCTTTCCGCTCCCACATCCCAAAGAGATACACGTTCCATGAGAGCTTCGTATTCTGCATCAAGATTTCCAAAGGAGACAGGGAGAACCATGTGGTTATAGATAGAAAAATGAGTCATTCCATGTCTTACTTGTGCCTCGTAAAAAGGTGACTTTCTATTGCGTGAACTTAACGGAAATTGCATTTTTACCAATCTTTCTCCGACACTCCATGCCGGTATTGTCCTGCTCTGCTTGGTTCCAATGGAGTATTACCAAGAATCAAGTCCGCAGCTTTTTCTGCAAGCATCATTACAGGAGCATAAATGTTTCCATTCGTAAGTGTTGGCATTACTGATGCATCCACCACTCTTAGACCTTCTACTCCATGTACTCGCATCGTTTTCGGTGAAACCACTCCCATAGCATCTTCGCCCATTCGGGCTGTTCCGCAGGGATGTAATGCTGTTTCAGAGTCTTTGCGCACCCATTCAAGAACATCTTTTTCTTCTGAGACCTCAGGCCCTGGAGAGATTTCTCCCCCATTGAATTTTTCAAATGCTGGCTGTTTCATAATATTTCTTGCTGTTGCTATCGCCTCAACCCATTCTTTCCGATCTTCGGGAGTTGAAAGATAATTGAATTGGATTTTTGGTTTAGCGAAAGGGTCATCTGATTGGATACGAACCCATCCAGTGCTATTTGAAAACATTGGACCGATATGGAATTGATATCCATGGCCTTGAGTGATTGTTGTTCCGTCATAGCGAACAGCTACCGGTAAGAAATGAAACATGAGGTTTGGCCAAGGAACCTCATCGTTGCTGCGTAGAAACCCTCCTGCTTCAAAGTGGTTTGTTGCCCCTGGGCCTTTTCTAAATAGCCATTTGAGTCCAACACCGGGTTTCCTCCAGTTCTTTAAATACGGTGCCATGGATACAGGCTCCTTACAGGCGTACTGAACATAGACTTCGAGGTGGTCTTGAAGGTTTTCTCCAACTCCGGGGAGATCCACAATCGGAGAAATTCCAGCTTGTGAGAGAACTGATGATGGTCCTATGCCAGAAAGTTGCAGGAGTTGAGGGGAATTGAAAGCGCCACCACAAGAAATCACCTCAGTGGCTTCAACTCTGTGTCTGCGCTTGTTCTTATGATATTCGACGCCTGTTACACGATTTTTGTTCATGATTAATTGAGTGACATGGGCTCGGGTGATTAGATGTAAATTCTTCCGATCGTTCAACACAGGGTGTAGGTATGCTCGTGCAGCAGAATAACGTCTCCCTCTATAGACGTTTCGGTCAAACGCATTGAACCCTTCTTGACGGTATCCATTGACATCTGTGGTAAGTGGGTGACCCGCCTCTTGAACCGCGGTGAAGAAGGCTTGAAATAGTGGGCTAGTTGCTGGTCCTCTTTCAAGTTTGAGAGGCCCTTCTCCTCCTCTCCATTCATCAGGCCCTGCTAAGCAGTTTTCCATTCGTTTGAAATAAGGAAGGCAGTGATTCCAATCCCAATCTTCGCATCCTTCTATTGCTGCCCATCGGTCGAAGTCCATTGGATTTCCGCGTTGGAAGATCATGCCGTTTATCGAAGAGGAGCCTCCAAGAACTTTTCCTCGTGCGTGATAGACGCGACGTCCATTCATGTGGGGTTCAGGTTCAGTTTCATACTTCCAGTCATAAAACCGATTGCCTATACCCATTGATAGTGCGGCGGGCATATGAATAATCGGATCTATTTTCCAATCACTTCGTCCGGCCTCAATTAGGAGAACCGTGTTGGTGGGATCCGCACTTAATCTGTTAGCTAGAGCGCTGCCTGCAGACCCGCCTCCAATCACCACATAGTCATAAGTCTTTGTCAAGATTTCTCCTATCAACCCTCAGGAAATTCTGCCCGATCTAACTGATTTAACCACACTATTTGCTGCTTTTATTTCTATTTCCTGAATGTTTGACGGTCAGCATTAGATTGGCGGTATCTTGATCGCATGAATGCTGATTTCCGCAGTGATACTTTGACACAGGCCACTCCTGCTATGAGAGCCGCAATGGCGGCAGCCGATGTTGGAGATGATGTGTACGGAGAGGATCCCACTGTCAACGAGTTACAGGAGCGAATTGCCGCTTTGACTGGCAAAGAGTCTGCTCTGTTTTGTACATCTGGAACGCAATCAAATTTAAGCGCTGTCTTAAGCCATGGGCAGCGCGGAGATGAATACTTAATAGGTGAGAATTATCACATTCTTCTAAACGAAGTATCTGGAGCTTCAGCATTAGGCGGTATGTCTCCTTGGCCCATAAAAGTTGACGAAACTGGGGGAATTGATCCCTCAGATGTTATTTCAGCAATTAAGGAACCAGATCAGCATCATCCGGTTACAAATCTTCTTTGTTTAGAAAACACTGTTAACGGATTTGTTCAATCGGTTGAACTAATTTCTGAATTAGCAGAAACCGCGCATGAATCCGGGCTTTCCGTTCATCTTGATGGAGCTCGACTATTCAACGCTGCTGTAGCTCTTGATGTTCCGGTTTCTTCTTTTACTAAATCTGTTGACACTGTGTCGCTATGTCTTTCTAAAGGTTTGGGGGCTCCAGTAGGTTCAGTCCTTGCAGGCAGTCAAGAAACAATAAATAAAGCTTTTCGGATAAGGAAAATGTTGGGTGGTGGAACACGACAAGCGGGCCATCTTGCCGCTGCGGGACTTTACGCTCTTGATCACCATGTTGACCGTCTCGCTGAAGACCATCACCGAGCTGAACAGATAGCTAAAGGCCTTTCAGGTATTGCCGGATTAGAAGTGAACCAAGCTAGCAACATGTTATGGGTCACGCCTCTTCCCGAGTTGCATGCCAGTCTTGCTAAGTGTTTAGAAGAAAAAAATGTCAAGGTCATTCCATGGAATCCAACCATGCGAATAGTCACTCACTTAGATATAGATGACAGTCATGTTGACTATATTGTTCAAGTTTTTCAAGACTTCTTTTCTGACCTCTAACCGCGTTTCCAATTTGATACATACGGGGGTATTGAACGCTCTCCACCGGAGATTTCAGGTTCTGGTTCACCAACTGATATACCTAATGGAATAACTCCTGCCCAAGCAGGTGAGGTGAAATCTCCAAAATCGTCTATTGGGGGGCCTGTTCTTACTTTCATAGAATAATCGTCAAGAGGGAGTGTAAGTACGGTAGTTGCTTTTACTTCTTTTTCTGTATTTTCTCGTACATCTTTCATTCGGCCTGGAATTCCATGCTCTACAAAAAGACCCAAGGCTTCAACTTTCTTTTCATAGTCAACGATTTCTTGAGCTTTTCCAAAAATGACTACAGATCGATAATTCATTGAGATATTTACGGCTGCACGAGCTAGGACTATCCCGTCAAGCAACGTTATTTCCGCACATACCTCTATACCTTTTTTAATGTCACGCAAAAGCCTGCTTGCTACGGATCCATGCAGCAGTAATTGGTCCTCTTGCCGGGCGTAAAACATTGGGATAACTACAGGGTAAGTTTTTCCTTCATCTTCGCAGATGATTCCAACGTGAGCGACTAAACCTTCGTCTAAGACTTTATGAAGTTCAGATTTTTCTTGTACCCCACGTTCAGGTTTGCGTTTGATAGTTGACCGATCGCTCATCTAATGACTCCCAAATGAAAAAGATTTACTGCTTAACTATTGCATAAAAATAAAAAACAATACTCGTTTTTGAGTATTTCTTCTCACTTGCTGATTGACTATCAGCCGTGCCCTATCAAATTGCTGCTCTTCTTGCTGCTACTTGCTGGTCTCTTAGCGGGCTGATCCTGGCTGAACCTGTGCGTCGACTCGGAGGTCCTCGATTTTGTCGAATACGGATGCTTTACGTAAGCCTTGTTTTACTGGTGATATCTATCTTCAGAAATCAGTGGGACAATATTGAATTTGAGGACCTTGGTTTGTTGACTCTTTCTGCAATAGTTGGTCTTGTTGTAGGCGACATTGGTCTTTTTACGGCCATGGCTCGCATCGGACCAAGACGTACCTCAGTTTTGTTTACGACAAATGCTCCTTTAGCTGCCTTGGGAGGAGTTCTTCTTTTCGATGAGGTTCTTCGCTCCTGGGCTTTATTAGGCGCTGTGCTTACAGTTGGAGGGGTCATGCTTGCCGTCAATTACGGAACAAACCAAAATGCTCAAGGTTCTGTTTTTGAGAGAGTAGACGGCTCATTGAAGATAGGGGCTCTTTGGGCAGGTATCGGCGCTTTCGGACAAGCAGCTGGTGCTTTGGCAGCTAAGCCTGTTCTTGATCATGGTGCCGACACTTTGAGTGTCGCTACCTTGAGAGTGCTAATAGCCACTCCTTTGATGTGGTTGTTAGCTAAGCCGAGCGACAAACTTGCTCAAGCTCCAGAAAAAGAAAAACTTCTAAGAACAGACTGGGTCAAACTTACTGCCAGCGGAACTCTGGCCATGGTAGTAGGAATGAGTTTTCTTCTTTATGCGATAGGTAAAGGCGACACAGGAGTTGCCAGCATTTTAGGTGGGACGACCCCCGTGATTATGCTGCCTCTGCTGTGGATCGTTACTCGTCGCCCTCCCGCTCTCGGTGCTTGGATAGGCGCAATTCTCTCCGTCACCGGTATTGCCTTCATGATGTAACATCCTCTTTATGTTTGATGTAGTAGTGATTGGAGGCGGCATGCTTGGCGCTTCTGCAGCTCGCCACCTCTCAGAAATGGGTTATGCAATAGCCGTGGTTGCTCCTCCAGAACCTTTAGCCCTGGAAGACCATCACGGCCCTTTTGGCGCCCACTATGACGTATCTCGTTCCTCGCGAACGCTTTACGTTGATCCGGTTGAATACGAACTATCAAAGAGAGCTCAAGAAGCCAATGCCTCCATTGAACAGTTCTCAGATCAAGAAGTTTTTTTCGGACAAGGGCATCTATTTGTAGCCAAGGAAGAGGACGATGAAGAATTTTTCACACATTTCGGTAATTCATCTAACTCTCATTTAGCGAAAATCTTTGACGCAGAAGGTCTGCGAAAGCAGTGGCCCGAATTGAACTTTCCACCGGATTTCGTTGGCCTCTTGGAACTAGATCGTAAAGGAATGCTGAATCCACGAGCTTTGGTGGCCGCTCAATTGTCTGCCGTTGGTTTATTTGGGGGTCAAATTTTTTCTTCTGCAGCTAACAGTATGAAAATAGGGAATCATTGTTCAGTGACATTAGTTGATGGCTCACAAATAGAAGCGAAAAAGGTGCTGCTAAGCACTGGAGCTTGGTCTAATTCGTCTGGGCTGCTTCCTAGGCCCGTTGCTTTAAAAATGAAAACTGAAATTGTGCTTTTAGCGGAGATTGACCTTGATGAAGCCAAACGACTAGAAAACCTGCCAGTCATGCATTATGAGATAAGGAACAATGAAGCCGCTGATATATACGCGGTCCCTCCTCAGGTTTATCCGGATGGAAAGATATTGCTGAAATGGGGTGCAAACACTCTTGTTGACAGGTGGACTAATGATTCAGAAGACATTAATTCTTGGTACAGGCAAGGAAATAGCGACCAAATCATAGATTCAGTTAAGCAATCTATGGAAAACACTTATCCAGGGTTAAGAGTTAAAAAATGGCACACAAATAGATGCGTGATCACTTACACCCCGCATGGGCTTCCCTACATTGATGCACTGGTCGAAAATAAGGTGTACGCCGCCATTGGCGGTAACGGTAGGAGTGCCAAGTGGGCTGACCCCTTAGGTGCTTTAGCTGCTTCTTTAGTCGCAGAAGAAAACTGGAAGGATTCCTTACCTTCCGATCGTTTCAGAGTGATTTTTGAGGATGAAGAAACCGACTGGGTAGGTCGAAAGTTACTAAAAGAACGAAATTGTGCCCTCGGTGGGACTTGAACCCACATGTCCTAGAACCGGAGATTTTAAGTCTCCTGCGTATGCCAATTCCGCCACGAGGGCTTCATACCGAGTCCACGTTAGTTTCTTATCTCGCAGTGAGAAACCCGAAGAACATAAAACGTTCACTTAATCTAAGCTGCTAACTCTTCGCTATCTATTGCACGCCATAAAGCAGATCGGGCAATATCTGCACGAGATCCGGAAAGTTCATTTGTAACAATTACTCCCTCTACCATGTCAGCTAATACAGCACCCCATGGTCTTTCTTTTACCGCTATAGAGATCACGACATTTTCCCCATTTCTTCTAATGCTGCGTTGCACTCCAAGTAGTCCTGGTGGGCTACGAAATACTGGAACCCCAAGCGCTAAGTGTCTACTAGCGCGTCCTAGAGCTCGTACTGTCTCTGCAAATCTGTAAGTCTTTACTTCCATCACTCACAAGTGTCCCACTTAGGTGTGACAATGGAGTTGTGAATGATTCTCAGGACAAAAAAGATTCGGGTCTCAATCCGGCACAGGAAGCTGTTTTAGAGCAGTTAGGGTCTTCACGAGAGGAGAGACCAGTTTTCTCTGAAGACCTTGGCTACCACATCCGAGGAGCTCTAGAAACCGCGATTGAACCCTACTTATCAGTTCTCCCCCCCGGCGAAGACATCTTTTTTGCGAAACACGAACTTGGGCAAATTCATGGATGCCAAACTAAGTATTTGGCAGAACGTGATAACGAATTTGAATGGGCAGTGAATATAGCCAGAGGAAGCATCGTCCATAAGGCAGTAGAGCTATCAATGAATTGGAGAAAAGAGATAGAGCCTTCTGTGCTTATCGATGAAGCACTCGCTCGTTACGAGCAGGATTCAGGAAGTCTCGGTTACTGGTTACAAGGGTGCTCTGAAGTGGAGAGAGCAGAATTACGTTCGGAATCTTTAGATGCTTTTTCAAAATATCTTGAGTGCTGGCCCCCTCTTCGTCCGGCTTGGCGCCCGGTGAGTGAAAGTCGACTGCGAGCAGAGTTGTGTGACAGAAGGTTTATTCTTTCTGGACGAGCGGACCTTACGCTAGGAGCCGCGGAAGGTTTTCGAGCTGGAAAAGTAATCATTGATTTAAAAACAGGTGGATTTGCCCCTCTTCACGTTGAAGACTTGAGATTCTATGCGCTGATAGAAACCTTACGTATCGGAGTTCCACCTCGTTTACTTGCTACTTACTATCTAGATTCAGCTCAGTTATCTCCTGAAGAAGTAACTGAAGATCTTTTGATGGCAACTGTCGCTCGAGTTGTTGACGCAGTTGAGAAATTTGTTTCTCTAATTTATGAGGAGAAGGAACCTAAGAATATCGCTGGCCCACAGTGTCGATGGTGCAGTCTTTCTGAATCCTGTGTTACTGGGCAGTCTTATCTTGAAGAGGGAATTTGACTCTAATCATCATCTAAATGAAACAGTCTTCCTGTTGTGTAAAGGAAGACTCCCCCAAGAACTAAAAGAAGTCCCGCTGCTGCTCCAACTGGACGAGGCCCTAGAGCTGAAATAAGTATCCCCATAAGCAGATTAGAGAATGGCATGATCCCTAGAACCCCCATTAGATAGAGAGCCATTACGCTGCCTCTTAATTCATCATCTACCTGAAGTTGCACTACAGAGTTGAGATTTGTCGCAGAAATGAGGTGGACTCCACCTATTAAGAATAGAGCAAAAAATCCGACCCAGAATTTTGGTGCTAAAGCAAAAAGTACAATTGCTGCTCCGTAACCAACTAAAGAACCTAACTGGATACGTGATCTGACTCCGCGTCCCGCCATGGCAGCAACGACCGGACCTACTACTATGCCACCGATACCCTGAGCCGATCCTAGAACTCCAAACCAAAATGGAGAGACCTTGAAAACATCTTCAGCAAAAACAACGATGTGCTGAGATAATGGCATGGCGAAAGCCGAGATGAAACTTACCGCAAGAATCGCTGTACGTATCCCTGGAGCATCCAAAACATAGCGGATCGCTACCTTGTAACCTTCAAAAATTTTCCCGGAGTCTTTTTTAGAAGATTGACCACTAACTAACTGATCTGTATCAAGGAGGAGTAGTGCAATAGCTATCGGTAAATGCAGAATTGCAACTGCTAGTAAAGCCCATCCGGGACCAAGCGTTCCTATAATTAGACCGCCTATCGCTGGCCCTGTTGCACGAGCTGCATTGAATTGGGTTGAATTCAAAGCAATAGCATTTGGTAAGACCGACCGTGGCACGCATTCAGCGACAAATGCTTGCCAAACTGGGAGTCTGACTCCATTGACGAATCCGCCTGCGGTGATTAAAAAGAGCCAAGGCCATGGGCTTTCCAAACCTGAGTTCCAGGCAAGAGCCATAACTATGGCAGTTACTGCTTGAATCCCATTGGTCACCAGCAGAATCTTTCTTCTATTCCAGTTATCTGACACCCAGGCAGAGAAGGGATTCATGAGGAGCATCGGTATTGAACCGGCGAATGCAGATACCCCAACCCAAGCTGCAGACTTCGTTAAGGCAAACATCACCCAACTACCCACAACCATTCGTATCCATCGCCCGTTATTTGTGAGTAGTCCTCCTGTCCAGAAAAGTCGATAGTTTCTGTATTTCAAAGCGGGGAATCTGCTTTGAGACTCTTGAGGGCTGGGGGGCATCACACGACCTTACACCACAAGACGTATAAATTAAGCCTATGAATCTTTTACAAATTGAACGAAGAGAACACGTCGCAATATTAACTTTTAACGACCCTGATCGACGAAATGTCGTTTCATCTGAGATGAACCAAGAGCTCCTCGCGGCTTTCGATGAATTAGAGCCTGATGAAAATATTAGAGCAGTTGTTTTAACTGGTTCTGGTGACGCGTTCTGCGCTGGGGCAATTTTAGATGATCTGCTTAAAGTAGCCGAAGATGAAGGAGGGGCTCTACCAGATATCTATGCCGGATTTCTACGAGTCGCTCATTCTCCGCTTGCAACAATTGCCGCTGTGAACGGACCAGCTGTCGGTGCTGGAATGAATATGATCCTTGCTTGTGATTTAGTTATTGCCAGCAATTCTGCAAAGTTTGATACCAGATTTTTAGATATTGGTATTCACCCAGGCGGTGGACATACTTGGCGTCTTCGTAATATCACTGACTTAGCAACTGCTAAAGCAATGGTGCTTTTCGGTCAGATTTTAAGCGGACCAGAAGCTGCTGATCGAGGAGTCGCATGGGAATGTGTCGACGATGACGACTTATTGGAAAGTGCTATCTCATACGCCGAGCGAGCTGCAGAATTTCCAAAAGATCTATTTGCAATCACTAAAAAAACTTTACATGAAACTGCTGCCATCACTGAATCTGTTGAATCAGTAGAGCTTGAACTTGCTCCGCAAAGATGGTCAATGCAGCAACCAGCTTTTGTGAATATGATTTCTCGTCTTAAAGCCCGTATTGAAAAAAAGAATTAAGGCTTGATCCATTCTGCAATTAAATCATCTGCCCGCCGAACCCATTCTTCAGACGTAACAGCGAATCTCAAATGGTCTTCCCAAGTTCCTGCTATTTCTAAATATTTCTCAGATAGTCCTTCGCATCTTAGGTTTAGTTTTTCAACTACTCGTCGCGAGGAGAGATTCCGAGGAACAATGGATATCTGCAATCGGTGTAAACCTAATTCTTCAAAAGCGAAGCGCATAAGCACCACAAGGGCTTCTGGAGTGTAACTATTCCCGGCTTTGTCTTGTGCTATCCAGTAGCCCACGTGAGAACTTTGAAACGCACCTCGCGTAACATTGTTCAAATTTATTTCTCCTATGAAGTTCCCATCAGTAAAGACACCGAAGCCCCAACCGGTACCTAATTGACTTTCTCTTTGACGAGAGCGGCATCGCGCTTCAAAAGCGTTTACGTCTTTAGCTGGATCCTTCTGTCCTGGAGAACGAAGAGGTTCCCATTTAGTTAACCAATCATGGTTCTGTAGACGAACTTCTTGCCATTGAATAAAGTCTTCATTTTTCAATGAACGGAGGGTGACTCGGCGACCCTGAAGATTTGGAATATCCGCTAATTCGTTCATTACTGCCCTTGAGAGATAATGGATTCAACTAATCCGTCAAGAATATCTGCTTCCGAAACAAGGCATTCTTTGAACCCAAAAGTCCTCATTATTTTCACCAACACACAGAGGCCGCCTACAATCACTTCAGACCTCTCTTCCTCCATCCCAGGATTGTCTAAGCGTTGAGCTGCCGTTTCTGTCGCTAATGTTCTAAACACATCTTCAACTGCTTCTTTAGTTAATGTGAAATGATGAATTTTTTCTCTGTCGTACTCGTGCAGTCCTTGTTCTACAGCTGCTGCGCAAGAAACAGTTCCTGCTAGCCCAACAAAAGTCATAGCATTCATAGCTTGAGGGATCTCTCGTTTTACATCATCTAAATGACCTTCAACAATGGATAAACACGACGTAAGTTCTTCAGGAAGTGGTGGATCATGCTCAAACCATTGCTCAGTTAAACGAACACAACCGATGTCGCAAGAAATCACGCCTTGGACTTCCTGATCGCCAAGAATAAATTCTGTGGATCCACCTCCGATATCTACAACTAAGAAAGGTCCATCTCCGAGGTTTAAACCTTTTGTGGCACCCCTGAAAGAAAGTGTTCCTTCTTCGATTCCTGATAGCAGTTCAGGCCTTACGCCAATAATTTCTTCCGCTAAGTCGAAAAAATCATTTGCATTGCTAGCATCTCGAGCCGCTGAAGTTGCTGTCATACGAACTTTCTTAACTTCATAAGAATCAATTATCTCCCGGTACTCTCTTAAAGTTTTTCCAACACGGCTAATTGCTTCTTCACTCAAAATTCCTGTCGCATCTACTCCCTCACCTAAGCGAGTTATTTGCATATGCCTTTCAGCTGTGATGACACCATCCCCTATTAACAACCTTGTGGAATTAGTGCCGCAATCTATAGCTGCTACAAAATTATTCATTGGTTTCTTCCAGTTGTTGATGAACCCATTTCCCTACAGGATCATCTCCTCCCGCTAAAAACCATGCGTAATGAGCGTGTAAGCATTTGACCCCTTTTCTAGTTCCTCCTACGCCAGCGCTGGGACGATGACCTTCGTAAGTATCTGGTATCTCAGCATCTCGTTCTTTTGCATACCGGAGATGCGCTTGAGTTAATTCATCGGGATCAACCTCGGCTTCGGCGTTTTTGACCCCTCCTGATGATTCAAGTGTTCCGATTCGAGAGCGGAGTTTTTCACCAACTAACCAATACAGAGTTGGCATGGGTTTACCGTCATCAAGTACGGGATAGTTGCGTATAACGATTGGGTCCCCTGAGTCATCTCTGACTACGACTTCAAATTTTCCTGATGGTGGCCGGCCAAGAAGCTCGGTTACTCTTTCATATTCTGTCTGAGTTGAATCAACCATCAAATATTTAGGGATCTAATTAACTATT